>Ga0101943_1000084_pt1 | contig 271406 bp, 222 predicted proteins | sample DewCreD2012metaG_5_FD_75244 | JGI IMG/M metagenome (GOLD analysis project Ga0101943, IMG submission 75244) | Hot spring sediment bacterial and archeal communities from British Columbia, Canada, to study Microbial Dark Matter (Phase II) - Dewar... ... | reverse complement strand
TGGCCGGGCCTTTCGTGCACGCCACCGGCGAACTTTTTGGCACATGGACAATGGACGGGCGTGCCGAGGATGCTGTGCCGTTAGATCAGGCATTTCAAGCGATTGCACCGGCAGGTACCGATCTATGGTTTGCCGCCGCGCCTGATCTGGCCCTGAGTCGTGCCCACTATGCCGATGCCGTTGTCTTACTGGTTGGTGAGCATCCGGCTCGCTCCGGTGAAAATGCCAATGTCAGCGATCTCGGCTTACCACCGGGACAACTGGAATGGATTACGGCAATGGCTGCTATCGGCAAGCCGGTTGTACTGGTGGTCTTTGCCGGACGACCACTGGCGATTACCCGTGCCGTCGCCCAGGCCCAGGCCGTCATCTATGCCTGGCACCCCGGCCTTGAGGGAGCAGCCGCGCTGGCCGAAATCCTCTTCGGTCTGGCAACCCCAACCGGCCGTCTACCGGTCAGTATGCCACGCACCACCGGACAGGCACCTCTATACTACGCCCACAAACCATCCGGCAGACCGCTGGAAGCCGATGGCCCTTTCCGCACCCGCTATGTTGATATACCAACGGCGCCTCTCTTCCCGTTTGGCTATGGCCTGAGCTACACCAGCTTTAGCTACAGCGATCTACGCCTGAGCAGTGCGCATATGCGCGGCACATTAGAGATCAGCGCTTTGATCACTAACACCGGGGAACGCACCGGTAGCGAAGTCGTCCAACTGTATGTACGCGATCTGGTTGGCTCGCTTACCCGACCGGTGCGCGAATTGAAAGACTTTCAACGCATCACCCTCCAGCCGGGTGAAGCCCGCCGCGTCTCATTCATTCTGCGCGAAGAAGACCTGGCCTTCACCCGCGCTGATGGCAGTTGGGGCGTTGAACCGGGCCGCTTCAAAGTCTGGATTGCGCCCCATGCTGAAGCCGGATTAGAGGGGGAGTTTATTCTGTAGGTGAATAGCGTAGGGGTCATTCGTAGAGAATGGCCCCTACGCTATTTCATCACGGACGCTCAAACGGCTGACCAAGCGCCGCCGGCGCAGTTGCCCGCAGCCGACCGATCACGGCCAGCAGTGGCCGTTGCCAGACATCCGGCAGCGTGGCAACCCGACGCAGAATCAGGGGCGACGAAGCCAGATTCACCAGCGCCAGCACCAGGATCATCAGCACAAACGGCGCAACCTGCACAAGCTGGGCGGGAATATCGGGCAACGCACTCTGCGAACGGGTCGCCAGAATCTCCAGCGCCGCGAAGAGATAGCAGCCAAGCGCCACCCGTAATGGCCGCCAGCCACCGAAGATCACGATAGCCAGCACAATCCAGCCTGAGCCAAACGTGTGGCGGTAGCTCCATCCCTGCTTGAGATCGAGTGAAAAGGCTGCGCCCGCGATCCCCACCAGCACACCACCGAGGATCAGCATCGCATAGCGCCAGCGCTGCACATCAACCCCACGCGCATAGACCGCCGCCGGACGCTCGCCCAGCGCACGCACGATCAGCCCCACGCGCGTCGCATACAGCAGATAGGCCGTCGCCGGAATAAGCAGAAAACTGGCATAAATCACCGGATCGTGCCGAAAAAACAGCGTCCCCACAACCGGCAGATCGGCCAGGCCAGGAATGGGCATAAACGGCACCGCCGGGCCGGGCAGCCGCACAAACGGCGCACCGAGAAACGATGAGAGATCGGTACAGAGCAACGCCAGCACAAAACCCACCGCAGTCTGCGATTGACCGAGGGTAATACTGAAAACACCCAACACCACTGCCACCAGCGCACCGATCAGAGCCGCCGCCACAAAGCCCAGCAGCACATTCTGCGTCGTCACCGCGACGGCAAAGCCGGTCATCGCGGCCAGCAACATCGTCCCATCAAGCGAGAGGTTAATCACCCCGGCCCGCTCACTAATCGTCTCACCCATCGCGGCAATCACCAGGGGTGACGCTGCGGCCAGTACCGCTGCAATATCGATCCATAGTTGATTCATAGTCCAATCACACGATGTCTATGTCTTATGCTGGTTTTGATGTATCTTATGCCGTCGATATATCTCATCAGCCACGTGCGGCCTGGGTGTCCTTTCGCACGCGCGTCGCCAATGCAAAGAGGACTAATGCCCCCTGAAGCACACCGGCAATAGCGCTGTCAATTCCCAATGTCAGCGGCAACTGAATACTCCCTACGGTAAAGGCCGCAAAGGCAATCGTAACTGGCAGTAACCATCGCGGATCGGCCCGCGCCAGTAAGGCCACTAGCAAACCCAACAAACCGATCCCACTCGAAATATTTGGGATGAGCGCGTGATGGACAGCCACCACCTGTACCATACCGGCCAGCCCGGCCAGTGCACCACAGGCAGCCAGCGTCTCCAGCATCCGCCGGGCAGCCGCCACGCCCAACCGCCCGGCTGCCGCCGGGTTCAACCCGACAGCCCGCACCTCCAACCCCCAGCGCGTCTTCGTTAATGCCCACCAGACAACAGCCAGAGCCAGCAAGGCGATCACCGGCGCAGCCGGCGCCAACCGCAGCCGGTCAATCGTCGGCCACCAGAGTTCACGCGGCAACAAATCGGTTCCCGACAACGACGCCGATGTCTGTCGTCGCCACGGCCCCAACACCATATACATGGCAATACCGCTGGCGAGAAAGTTCATCCCCAGCCCGGCGAAGATTTCGCTGACACCGGCATAACGCCGCAAGAGACCGATCAGACCGGCCCAGAACGCGCCGCCAGCCATTCCGCATAACGCAGCCAGCAACCAGAGCAGCGGAGGCGACACATCGGGCCAGAGGCGCAGCGGAACCATCGCTGCAATCGCGCCCATGATCATCTGCCCTTCGACACCGAGGTTGTAGAGTCCACCGGCGAAAGTAATGCTCAGCCCAACCGCACAGAGCAAAAGCGGCGCAGCCAGCATAATCATATCGCTCAGGCGCACCGGCGTACTGAATGCACCGAACAGCACCAACCGGTAAGCGTCAAGCGGCGATACTCCCGTGCTCAGGAGAGCGAGCGTAGTAAACGCAAAAGCGGCCAGCAGCGCCAGTAGTGGTCGTGTCGCCTGCGTGATCAGGGTAGATCGCTTCATACCGCCTCCACCAACGCCTCAAAGCCGACCCCACCGATCAGCTCGGCCAATCGTCCTGACGACAACAGTGCCCGTGGCATCGGCGGACCGATCCGTCCGGCAAAGCACACGATGACCTCATCGCTATACTCCATAATCTCGTCCAGATCGGGCGACGCAAAGACCACACAGCACCCGGCGTCGCGCCGAGCCTGCAAGCGTCCCCAGATCGCCCGCGCCGAAGCGACATCCAGGCCACGGGTGGGTTGCTCGGCAAGAATACCCCGGGCATTCGGCGGCACTAACGCCAGCATAGCCCGCTGCTGATTACCACCGGAAAGCGCCGCAATTGGCGTGATCGGGGTAGCCTTGATCTGATAATCGGCAATCGCCTGCCGGGCCAGCTCTTCAGCCGAGCGACGATCTACAATCATCCCGTTTCGTTGCAGCAAAGCAAAATGATCGGTGAGCGAAAATGCACCAATCATCCCATCGTGCAACCGATCCGCCGGCAAATATTCAATCCCGGCCTGACGAAACGCAAGCGAACCGGCGCCGGTCAGATCCCGCCCGTTAACCAAAACTTGCCCACGTTCTGGCGTGATCTGACCCGCCAGCAAACGCAGCAACACCTGCTGACCACTGCCATCAAGACCGGCCAGCCCGATGATACGCCCGGCGGCGAAGGTGTGATTAAGATCGTGGATCTGAAGCGAGCCACTACGCACCGTTACCTGCCGCAACTCCCACACCGGTGGGGCGGTGATGGCCGGTAGCGGACGATAGACTGCTGACGAAGCACCGGCATCGCCAAACATCAGCGCCAGGAGATACTCCTGGGGTTGTGGCATCGGCAACTGGCCGGGTGGCACCACCTCACCATTCCGCAACACAGTGACCGTATCGCACAGTTCAGCCACTTCCTCCAGCTTATGCGAGACAAACAGAATAGTACGGCCTTCAGCGGCAATCTGGCGTAACGCCGCGAACAAGGCCCGTGTCTGCGCTGCGGTAATGCCGGTAGTTGGCTCATCGAGAATCAACACCTGTGCGCCACACAACAACAGGCGCATAATTTCAATCTGTTGCCGCTGCCCAATCGTCAACTGATCGAGGCGGGCTGCCGGATCAACCGCAAAACCCAATCGTTCAGCGAGTTCCAGCAATGCCGTCTGGGCGGCCCGCCGCGACGAGAAGACCCCTCGTGGCGCAGCGCAAAGCAGATTCTCTAATACGGAAAAGGCCGGCACATCTAACGGCTCCTGATGCACCATCCCCACCCCGGCCTTCAGAGCGTCAGCCAGCCCGCACAACCGGCTGGGCACACCGTCAAACAGTATCTGCCCCTCGTCCGGTTGCATATAGCCAGACAACAGCTTCATCAGCGTGCTCTTACCGGCACCATTTTCGCCCAGCACACCGTGTATCTGGCCGGCGGCAAACGAAATGGTAAGCCGATTGTTGGCCAACACCGACCCAAATCGTTTTGTGAGATGTTCAACCGTTATCCGCATGCGCTTACCGGTTTGTGCTTATCAGAACCAATCTTCCCCATCAAGAACAGATCACGCCACCAGACAATGACACATTCAGATTTTCCCGGGCAGTGCAGACACACCTTGCAGGGTATCGCCACCCTGAACCAGCATCCACCAGCGGGAACCATCCCCCGTCGTTCCCGCCCCCAGCGGGGGCGGGGTAAGGTGGGGGCGTGGCGCATACCACCCTGAACCAGCATCCACCAGCGAGAGCCATCCTCCCCCCATCGTTCCCGCCCCCAGCGGGGGCGTGGCGCATACCACCCTGACCCAGCACCCGCCAGCGGAAGCCTTCCTCACCCCCACTATTCCCGCCCCCAGCGAGGGCGGGGTAGGGTGGGGGCGAATTGCCTGCCACCCTGACCCAGCACCCGCCAGCGGAAACCATCCTCCCCCGCTATTCCCGCCCCCAGCGGGGGCGGGGTAGGGTGGGGGCGAATTGCCTGCCACCCTGACCCAGCACCCGCCAGCGGAAACCATCCTCCCCCGCTATTCCCGCCCCCAGCGGGGGCGGGGTAGGGTGGGGGCGTGGCGCATACCACCCCGACCCGGCATCCACCAGCGGAAGCCTTCCCCACCCTCGTTCCCGCCCCCGCTGGGGGCGGGAACGAGGGTGGGGGCGTCGTGTCAGTCAAGATTAAGCAATCTTCAATCTTGCAGAGACGCTTCACTCCGCTAACAAATAGAGACGGGCAAGATGCCCGTCTCTACCACGTGGTTATTACGGCGCACTCTGACCTTCGATACCGGCCAGCAACTGCGAGGTATACCAGATCGTCTTATCGTCGGCGACCTGACCTTCCGGCACAAAGACACTTCCATCCTGATAGTACAGTGGGCCGGTGAAGAGATTCAGGCTACCATCGGCCAGCTTTGCAATGAACTCATCAAGCTTCGCGGCATTCTCAGCACTCAGCGCCGGCCCCTTCACAAAACCGATCATGCTCGTGTCAGGATCGTTCAAGTTGCTCCAGTTCGGCCCAACCCACTCCCAGGCCGGCTCCCACTGACCGGCGCGGGCCAGCTCAACCAGACGCTTGTAATCGGGACCCCAATTGAAGTACGGCACACCCAGACAGACCGCCTCACCCTGGGCGCAGGCACCTTTGAAATCGTAGGGCACCGCAAAGACCCGCTTCCCGGCCTGCGTTGCCTTATTGGCTTCGACAATTGCCTCAGTGGTATCGATCCCTGACAGAATAACGTCGTAGCCCTCGTTAATAAAATCGTTAGCAACCTTGGTTGGATCAAGCGTCACACCGGGAATGTTGAACCAGAAACCGATCCATGTCACCTTAAAGGCCAGATCATCTGCTGAACGACCGCGATAGTTTTCCCAGCAATAACGTGCACCGAGATAGGTTGAATTCACCAACCGGCGAGTCTCGGGGTCGATCAGCGGGCCAAGGTAAGCCAGCCGCCCGGCTTCAGTCGTCAGCGCCGCCGCACAGCCGGCAATCATCTTCCCGTATTCCATACGACCCATCAGGTTTCGCACATTGGCCGGCGCTTCACCGGTCAGCACCTTGTCACCGGACGCATGAATAAACGCCACCTCAGGATGGGCAGCAGCAGCAACATTAGTGCCATCGGCGAATTCCGCCGAGTTGGTGATGATCAGGCGTGCCCCCTGACCGATCAACTCTTCGATAGCCTGCTCAACCTTGACATTCGGTCGATCTGCCGGATTGACCTTATCAATGTAGATAAACTTCACGCCCGGCAGCTTCTCAACCACATACTGGGCGGCCTCGTAATGGGCCTGATTCCAGCCACCATCGTTAATTGGCCCGACCAGCACCATCCCAAAAGTGAACTCCTCGCCGGCGGCTGACGTTGGTTCAGCGGGGCCAGCCGTTGGTTGAGCAGCCGGTTGCGTTCCACAGGCAGCTACCAGCAGACTGAACAGGACAAGCACCAACAACGGCCAGTGAACAACGCGGACTCTCATCGGTCGACTCCTTGTGAGCATCTGCAAATCCGAACACGAACAACGAAGCGGCGCAACCGATGAGCAAGTCATTGCCATCGCTGCGCCGAGACGGTTTTGCGCAGATTTACACCTCTGACGGGGAGGGTTCCCTGCCGGCCGCTTCGCCGATCAGGGCGCTATCGCGGAGCGCCCGATTACGGAGCCGAGTATAGCCGAGAGAGGCTAGACTGTCAATTGACAGTGTGATATACTGTGACTCCATCGAGAAAATGTTACCAGGCCAGTCGAGGGTAATACTCCCCCCCTATTCACATAGACTCGATGTATCTATTCGGATGGATTCTATGTGAACCACTCTATCTGAGTTAATGAAAGGACCGCTTATGTACAGAGTTACGCTTGTTCTGGCGGTCTTCCTCGTGAGCACCATCATATCTCCGGCATCTCCAGGTGCAGCATCAGGTTCTGACCCAATCTGCTTCACCGATCATGAGGAATGTGTCGATCCACGTTTTGCCGATTTCTGGCGGAGTAACGATGCTCATGCAATCACCGGCGCAAAAGGTAACGCTTTACGAATCTTTGGTTATCCGCTTGGGCCGGCCCGGATCGAGTCGGTGAATGGTGAGGCTGTTTTAGCACAACCGTTTGCGAACGTCATCATGCAGCAACCGCTCGGCAACACGGATCCAGCACAGATTTCTCTCCAGAAGATTGGATTGGAACGCCTCCTTCAACTCAAACAGGAACCCTCTCTGCCCCAATCTCCGCCAGAAACTCAACGGGCAGGTTGTCGTTTCTTCAAGGAGACCGGATTTAACGTCTGTGATGAATTTAAGAATTTTTGGGAGAGCAATGGTCTGAACCTGGACGACAAGCGTGGCTACACTGACAGTGAACGGATTGCCCTCTTCGGGCTTCCAATTAGCAGCCAGAGACGTGAAACAGCGGCAAATGGTAGACAATACCCTACTCAGTGGTTCGAGCGCGCCCGATTACAGTACGACTCGGTTGCTGAAGAAATGATCATCACTCCATTAGGTCGCGATGTTGTGGATAATCGACCCGGTGTTCCACCTCTACCACGTAACAAGGGCGTCCAGGTGAACGCAACAACCGTTACCGCCGGAGGCATCCTCTCCGCACGTGGCAATGGCTACACGAATGATCGGTCGGTAACCATTACCGTGTTCCGTGCTGATGGCACCAGCTTTGCGGCAGGCACAGAGGTTACACCCGACACGAACGGCGTTACGGAACGGTACTGCCTGGAAGTACCCGCCAATGCGCTACCCGGCATCTGGGCCATTGCTTTCAACGGTGTTCAAACCGGGCATCAGACGATAGGTTTCTTCCGGGTAGTTACAACCGGCACCCCCAATACGACATGCCCTGATCTGATCGCACCGTTGCCCGGTAGTCGGTAGTGACAAATGACGAATGTGACAACGATGACCTGCCGGGAGCCAGCAGGGATACACGGCGGTGCCCCCTACCAGTGCGATTCATTACATGGCGATGTGAAGGAGTAAATACACCGTCCGTAGGGGCGGGTTCAGAACCCGCCCCTACGGAATCCACGCATATGCAATGAAGGCCTTGCCGAATTATTGCCGCACCCAAAACCGCCAAACCTCTCACATCCAATCTGGCAGCGTAGAAGTTATCTCATTCATTACTGACAGAGTCCATGATCGTGACGAGTACACATAGCATTTCCATGGCCAGCAGGGTAAACGGCGTGACACGCGCCTGATCGTGAGCACGGCAGGTGTGGCAGCGTGGCTACCGCACTGTTGAACATGCAATGCAACCAATTCAGCACGTGATCGCGCCAGAGATGGTCGTCAGCCACCCTCACTTCCACACCCTATGCATTACCCACATGTCGCGCTGCGTTAGGCCGGGTTGCAAGCGCTCTCTGTGGCTTCCCGTGGCATGGGCTTCCAGCCCACGTGCAGGCATCATCTCCACCGCCGGCAGGGGCTGGCTGTAGCCATTGGTGTACAGACACGAACCTGGTGCAACGACACCTTTACGCACAGATATCGCATGCATGCCCGACCGACTCGATGATCGAAACGATCCATCCAGCTTCTCCGTGACCAGGATGGGGAACGGTATGCCACGCGCCGGATCGTGAGCACGGCTGGCGCGGCAGCATGGCTGCCGCACTCCAAACGCTGCGACACGTGCATGACGAGCGGGTACGGCAATCCATCCAGCACGTGCGGGCACGGCTGGAGCGGCGCACTGCCACCGGGCCAGTCGCCCACAACAGCACCCCTAGCGATCATACCCGCTGATACGCACGTGGTTGACACCAGGTATGGGTAATGCATTGCTTCCATACCGGCGTGCTGGAAGCACGATATACTGTCGTTGGCGATTGGCAAGCGTTCATGAGACTGTGCGATGATCTGGTAGCACAACAACACAGCTTCTTATGAAATAAGTTCCAGAAGTCATGACATACCAGCCAACAATCGCACTAATACTGCACCTGAAAGATGCACTGCTGGCCGCCAGTAGGGGCGACGCATGCGTCGCCCTTACGCCACACCGACGACAACTAACCGCCTCGCCAATACCACACCTGAACAATGCACATCGTTAAGCAAGATTTGGCTCACACCCACCCCGCTCCTACAGCTCTTCTCTCCCCTCTCACCTCACGCCTCTCACCTCTCTCCTACCTACCCTATTTCCTACTTCCTATTTCCTATCTCCTATTTCCTCTCTCCTCTCTCCTCCCCCCTCCTACCCGCCAAATTGATTGCATCCACAACAATATGCTACAATACCGCTCAGTTTCGATAACGGCCCAACTGCTTGATGGCGGATGTAGAATGAACATGACAACAACTAACGGCTCTCCAGTTCAGGTGCGAGGATTTGGACTGCAACGGGCAAGCGGCATTCTCCTTCATCCCTCATCCCTACCCGGCCCATGGGGAATCGGTGATCTTGGCCCGATGGCGTATCGATTCGTCGATTTTTTGGTTGCGGCGGGGCAATCACTCTGGCAGGTGCTCCCGCTTGGCCCTACCGGCTACGGTGACTCGCCCTACCAGTGCTTTTCGGCCTTTGCCGGCAATCCATTGTTGATCAGTCTGGATGACATCATCGAACAGGGATTGCTCACGATTGAGGAAGCACGGGCCACACTGTCCAGATTACCCGCCGACCGGGTTGATTACGGGGCACTCATTCCAGCCAAACAATCCCTGCTGCGTCGTAGCTTCGAGCGATTCCAGAGCGGTCACGGTGCGCACTTGCGCCCAGACTATCAGCGGTTCTGCGAAGCCAACGCGGAGTGGCTAACCGATTATGCTCAATTTATGGCCATCAAGGAATCGCAAGGGGGCGTAAGCTGGCACGACTGGCGTCCCGATTTGCGTGATCGTAAACCGGCCGCCCTTGGGCAAGCCAGGCATGAACTGGCGACGACGATTGCCTACCATCAATATCTGCAATTTCTCTTCTTCCGCCAGTGGCAATCGCTCAAAGCCTATGCCAATCAGCAGGGTGTGCTGATCATCGGCGATGCTCCCATTTTTGTTGCCGACGACAGTGCCGATGTGTGGGCCAATCGTGATCTCTTTTTTGTGGATGAACATGGTCGACCGACCGTGGTTGCCGGTGTACCACCAGACTACTTCAGCGCCACCGGTCAGCGCTGGGGCAATCCTTTGTATCGCTGGGAACGCATGGCCGCCACCGGTTACCGCTGGTGGGTCGCCCGCATGCGCCAGGCCTTCACGCTCTACGACATCTTGCGCCTCGACCATTTTCGCGGTTTTGAAGCCTATTGGGAAGTACCGGCGAGTGCACCGACTGCGGTAGATGGGCGCTGGGTAGCAGGGCCGGGGGCCGACCTCTTCAACGTCTTGCAGGCCGAGCTGGGAACACTTCCCATCATCGCCGAAGACCTTGGTTTGATTACCCCTGAAGTTGAAGCCCTCCGCCAGGCATTTGAACTACCCGGCATGAAGGTGCTCCAGTTCGCCTTCGGGTATGATCCGGCCAATCCTTACCTACCCCACAACTACACCCCGAATTATGTCGTCTATACCGGCACGCACGACAATGATACGACGATTGGCTGGTTTGCCACCCTCGATCCGGCTACCCGTGCGGCAGTGTTGACCTACCTTGGCCGCACTGAAGAGACGATTGATATTGCCTGGGATTTGATGCGCCTGGGCATGATGTCAGTCGCCAACTACGCAATTACGCCATTACAAGACGTTTTGCGTCTGGGATCAGAGGCGCGCATGAACACACCTGGTCGGTTGGGTGGTAACTGGGCATGGCGCTTTTCGGCTGAAGCACTCAGCGCAGAACTGGCCGACAGATTGCGTCAACTCACATTTATCTACCGCCGACTTCAGCCGGCAAACACCTGACCATCTTCAACCCGATAGCGACGGACAGCAGCCAGGAAATCGGCATTGAAATCGCTGAGGTCGGTAGCGGTAAGCAGCGTCTGCTGATCGGGATGATGGATCAAGGCAAGGAGATGGGCGCGGCGCTGAGCATCAAGCTCACTCAATACATCATCGAGCAGCAGCACCGGTGCTTCACCGCTGCGCCGCCGCATCAAACCGGCCTCACCAATCTTCAACGCCAGCGCAATCGAACGTTGCTGACCACGGGAACCGTAGCGACCAAGATTGATCCCGGCCACCGTGAAGATCAGATCGTCGCGATGAGGGCCGCAGAGGGTCTGACCACGGGCCAGTTCATCGCTTCGTTGGGCCGCAAACGCCAGCAGCAAGCGCTCGGCCAGGCCGCCGGCATCTCTTGCAGTTCCCAGGTCACAACTGGCTGCATACTCGATCTGCAACTGATCTTCGCCACCGCTCATCTCCTGATAAAGCGGGCCGGACAGATCATTGAGTTCAACAATTGCGCGTAACCGTTCGGCCAACAGATACCCACCAGCCGCCGCCAGCTCCTGATCCCAATAGGCCAGCTCGGCATCAACGTGGCGTGGCACTCGTCGCTGTTCGCGCCAGGCGCGTAACAAACTGTTTCGTTGCAGGAGGATCTTCTGATAATGCGCTAATGTGCGCACATAATGCGGATCAAGCTGTGAGAGTGTGATATCGAGGTAACGACGCCGTTCTGCCGGTGGCCCATCAACCAGCGTCAGATCGGTAGGGGTAAAGAGCACCACCCGCAACTGACCTATCAGATCGATTGCTCGCGCCGGACGCTTATCAATGCGCACCAGCTTTTGCGCACCGTTCAGTGGCTGCCCATCATCGTCTGCCCGTCGTTGTACCAATACCTCCAGGCGCACCGGCCCGATCCGCCGCTCTACATCGGCAGCGATACGGGCAAACGGCGGGGTACCCGCCTCTCCCACTGCATCCCAGCGCACCAGTTCACGATCACTACTCAGGCGTGGCGAGCGCGTTGTCGCGAGGTAGAAGATTGCTTCAAGCAAACTCGTTTTGCCGGCGGCATTTGGCCCGTAAAAGAGTGTGGTTGCCGGTGCTAGCGCGAGATCAAGGCGTCGGTAGTTACGGAAATCGCGCAGAAACAGATGGTGAACATACATATATCGGCCATCGCCGCAGGCTACGAGCGCTCACCCAGGCGCAGGTTCCGCAGCGCCTGAAGATTGGCACAGCCGCTACAAAACATAGCCACCCGCAGTTCGCGGATAAATGCCCCCAACCCTTCAATCACCGCCTCAGCTCCCCGCTCATTGATGGCATCGAAAAGTGCCGGACGGGCAGTACCGGCCAGATCGGCACCCAGCGCAATCGCCTTCGCAACATCCACCCCACTCCGCACGCCACCTGAAGCAATGAGCGTCACATCGGGTAACGCGGCGCGCACCTCACGTATACACTCGGTTGTCGGCAACCCCCAATCGGCAAAAGCACTCGCCACACGGCGCCCGGTGTCGTTTGGTTGCCGGAAGCGTTCAACTTCACTCCAACTGGTACCACCAGCCCCCGCCACATCGATAATGCGCACCCCTACCTCGTAGAGCCGGATCGCATCAGCGGCACCGATACCATTACCAACCTCTTTCACGATAACCGGTACTTCCAATCGCCGACAAACCTCTTCGATCCTGGCCAACAGTCCTTTAAAATTGACATCTCCCTCGGGCTGGACAGCTTCCTGAAGTGGATTGAGATGCAAAATCAGCGCATCAGCCTCAATCATCTCCACTGCCCGACGGCAATGATCAACAGTAAAGCCATAATTGAGCTGCACAGCGCCAACATTTGCCAGCAAGGGAATATGCGGCGCAACTCGCCGTACCTGGTAGGTAGAGGCAAGCCGGGGATCCATTACTGCGGCCCGCTGCGAGCCAACTCCCATCGGCAAACCGAGATACTCAGCAGCTTCGGCCAGCGCCAGATTAATCTTTTCAGCACTGGCTGTACCACCGGTCATCGAACTGATCAACAACGGTGCGGCAATGGGCTTACCCAGAAACGTTGTGCGGGTATCAACCTCGTTAAGATCAAGCTCAGGCAAGGCACGGTGCGGGAGACGATACGCAGCAAACCCGGTAACGATACCCTTGGCAGCCACATCCTCATGTAACACAATGCGAATATGATCGATCTTGCGCGACTCAGTTTTATCGTCACCGGGCATAGCAAACTCCTGTTGCAGGGAGGGGAAAGGAAACCATTGTTTTTTCCCCTTTAGAGCGATCATACCAACAAAAAGGAGGAGCGTCAAACAAGCGGGCCGTGGAGCAACTGGTTCCCAATGACAGGGATTGACCCGGTATGGCTTGCGAGAGTGCCATAGTTCCTTATACGAAGGATAACACGCGATTACACCGAAACATCGGAAGAATATTATTCACCACCATAACCAGAGATGTTACGAAAGACAATATTCTCTACACCCAGTCTTATCTGGTTTAAACACAATAGAGATGGTATAGTAGATATGGGCTTTATAATGAAAGGCAGCCAGGAAAACACGCTATGAATCTCAACGACAACTCAACAGACAGCCTGCTTGCTGAGTGTATAGCACAACGTGATCGTTTACGACGCATTATCGAAACGACCAATCTTCTGGTAGTAGAAATAGATGCCGGCGGGCGAATCACCTACATCAATCCGGCCTGTCAGCGATACTTTGGGGTGACTCCTGAAGAGTGTCTTCAGCAAATTGCCTGGACATTCATTCACCCTGAAGAGCAAGATCAGGCAAGAGAGCACTTTCGTGCGTTGATCGCTCAACAACAACCCTCTGACACATTTGAAAGCCGACTTCTCCTCCGCGATGGTTCTATCCTGCATTTGCGCTGGACCATTGCCATTCACTACACCGACAACGGTCAGTTCTCATCACTCACTGCCATTGCTCACGATATCGACCAGCTTCATCACATGCGCACAAGGCAGCAACTGCAAGAAGAAGAACTACAAACCTTTAAACTCCTGGTCGAACTTGCCCCTGATGGTATTGCCATCGCCGATACGCAATTGCGTATGACATATACCAACCAGGCTTTTTGCACCATGCTTGGCTACGAGTCACTGATTGGAAAAACTGTCGTTGACATCACCTATCCCGATGATCACCAGCAACTGGCAGACATCGCCAAAACATTGCAGCAGGGGCAGACCGTTCACACAACGATTCGCTATGTGCGTAGCGATGGATCACTCATAACGGTACAGGCTTCCGCACTTGGCTTGTACAACCGTGACGGTCAACTGACCGGCTTTGCGTCAATTAACCGCGATGTGACGGCTCAGATAGAGGCTGAAGAAGAACTGCGACAAAGCGAACAGCGAAACCGGACACTACTGGCTGCCATGCCCGATCTCATGTTCTTGCTCAGCAGCGATGGTGTCTTCCTCAATTACAAGCCTGATCCTACCGGTCGCCTGCTGGTACCCCCTGAAATGTTCCTCAACCGCCATGTGACTGAGGTGCTGCCACCTGAACTCGCCACACAAATCCTGCAGCGAATCGACGCCCTCAAGCGTAGTGGCGAGATGCAGACGTTCGAGTACCAGATTGAGATTGACAACCAGGTTGAGGTGTACGAAGCCCGCATGGTCTTGCTGCAAGATAACGTCATGGTGCTTTCCCGCAATATTACTGCCCAACGTCAGGCCGAACGCGAACGAGCAGCCATGCAAGAGCAGATAATTCAGGCGCAACAGGCCACGTTGCGCGAACTGAGTACGCCGCTCATGCCAATTGCTGACGGTGTGGTGGCGATGCCGCTGATTGGAGCCATCGACTCAGCACGGGCCCAACAAATTATGGAAAGTTTGCTGTACGGCGTGGCCGAATACAAGGCACGGGTCGCCATTATTGATATTACCGGCGTGAAAGTCGTTGATACGCAGGTTGCCGGAGCGTTGATTCGCGCGGCGCAGGCGGCCAGAATGCTGGGTGCTGAAGTGGTCTTAACCGGAATTAGTCCTGAAATTGCTCAGACGTTGGTGCATATCGGCGCTGACTTAGGTGCGATGAAGACAAAGGCTACCCTGCAAGAAGGTATTCGCTACGCATTGGCGGGCAAGCAATGAGCGGCAGATTGCTACTCTGCCGCTCGTGAAAGCCATTGCGGTGCTGCTCAACGGCGGGGAAGGAGTGCCAGGCGTAATCGGTAGATTGGCAGGGAACGACAGTCGAACTTATTTCATAAAAGCTGGGCTGTCGTGCTGCCAGGCTATCGCACAGGCACATAAACGCTTGCGAATCAACAAAAACAGCCTGTCCTGCTCCCAGACTGTCGACCATCCAGTGACACCTCACACCGGATGGGTTGCCTTACCCGCTCGTCGTGCGCGGGTCGCGGCGTTTGGCGTGCGGCAGCCGTGCTCACGATCCGGCCTGTGGCACGCCGTTGACCCGGCTGGTCACGAGGATACTGTGTGTGCTCGTCACGATCATTGAGTTGCTCAGGGATGGTGGTTTACAACCCGGTCTCACCCCATTGCCGCCCCGCTGAAGCTGACCGGACGACACGACCTGACTCCCACCCGTGGGCTATTGCAGCTCTGCAAGCGTTAACACATTGTCTCCACAGGCACCTGACCGTCCGACTGGGCTGACCGAACGACGTGGTGCTCTTGATCACAACATCACCAGAGTATGCCTATCGTCAGCACGGCAATCAGGCTGGCTGACTTTAGCCTCCTGAACACCCTCTCAAACCGCACGCCGGCACGCCCCACCCACTCAGCCGATCTGCTTCGCTATCTTTTCCACATATCCGCGTTACTTTTGCACTCCTGACCCGGTTTATATATCAGAACACCGTGTTGATCCAGGAGTGCAGCATGCCACACTCACGCTTCCCACGTACCGGTGCCCCCTGCGCGCACCCCATCACCAATCACCGGCCAGCATGCCAGATGACCGCTGTGGTACAATACCAATCCAGAACTATTTCCCAACCGCTACCCATCCCAGCAGGGAGGTTTCATTATGAGCCAACCGTCGCCCAAAACTACGCTGGTTCCCGACCCACCATCGGCCCCAGCCGACGACCCGTTTCGCTACGGCTGGCGCTTTGTGCACCGTCCCACCCCCGACGACCCATTCCACCTCGAGCAGGTGCCGCTCACCCTCGAGGATGTCCTTCATCCCGAGGTGGGAGACTTCATCGTGCATAGCATCCGTCACGAAACCGACCAGCGCTACCTCACCGATGTGTTACAGGCGTGGCTCGAACGCACCGGCGAAGCCATCGTGATGAGAGACATCCGCATCGCCTGGGACGTGCCCGGACTACGGCCACACAGCCCGGACGTGATGGTGATTCCCGGCATCACCAAACAGGACAACTGGAGCACGTTTGATGTCGCGCAGGAGGGGCAGCGTCCGGCGTTGATCATCGAAATCACCTCACCGGAGACCCGCGAGAACGATCTGGTGCGCAAAGTCGAGCACTACGCACGGGCGGGGGTCGCGCAGTACGTGATCGTGGATTATCTGACGCGGGAAGAGCCGCTCCGGCTGCGGTTGCTGGACTACCGACTGGTGGGGGAGCACTACGTGCTGCACCCGCCGGACGAGCACAGACGGGTGTATTTGGAGAGTGCCCGGCTGTGGTTAGGGATCACGGACAACCACGTAGTGTGCTACAACGAACGGGGCGAGGTGATGGGGAACTACACCGCGATGATGGAACTGGCAGAAACGGCGCAGGCCCAGGCCCAGCGCGAAGCCGAGGCACGGGCAGCGGCTGAAGAACAGGCCCGCCGTGAAGCCGAGGCTCGCGCTGCCGCTGAAGAACAGGCCCGCCGCGAAGCCGAGGCGCGGGCGGCGGAAGCGGCAGCCCGAGCTGTCGCCGAGGAACAGGCCCGCCGCGAAGCCGAGGCGCGGGCGGCGGAAGCGGCTGCCCGAGCTGTCGCCGAGGAACAGGCCCGCCGCGAGGCTGAGGCTCGCGCTGCTGCTGAGGAGCGAGCACGGCTCGCTGAAGAACAGGCCCGCCGCGAAGCCGAGGCGCGGGCGGCAGAAGCGGCTGCACGGGCGGCTGCCGAAGAACAGGCCCGCCGTGAAGCCGAGGCGCGGGCAGCCGCTGAAGAGCAAGCCAGATTGGCCGAAGCTCGTTTACGTGAACTCGAAGCAGAGCTGCGCCGCTTACGAGGTAGTGGATAAATACGTTACAGGTTGCCACTTTTCCGACATTGGCCTTGCCAGTGTCGGTTTATACTTTGTGTTTCGCTGACTGCCAGACTGACAACGTCCAAATTGCATTGGTCTTTTGTGCTAAAGGTAGACTGGATTGATGATAGGCTTCAGTCGCCGCCCTCCTGACCCATCCTCATTGGAGGCGGACACCTCCAATGAGGAATGGCTCCCACAGTGATGCTGGTTAATGGTGCGATATTCCGAGAGAAGCAGGCACGGCGGGTTGGGTCAGATGCGGAGCAGGACAGAGAGTGAGGTATGGGGCGCACCCCCTACTCATCCCTCCAGCGGAGGTAGACCGGGCGGAGGGGCGAAAGATACCGGAACCCACCTGGAGCACGCTCATTCCCCACTCCCCACTCCCAACTACCCACTCCCCCATTGGGAGCAGAGCAGGGCAGGGAGTGAGGTAAGGGGGTCGCAGCGTGCAGGATGATGTTAGATAGCGTGCCATGACTTCTATTGAACCAGATTTGATATACCTGCCATTACACACAATGTACGATACGCCTGAGACGAGTTATGTACTAAACTACTTCTGCACACGAGCGCCTGATCAAGCCGCCGGTCAGACTGTCGAATTGGTCGCATGAATTGCGTGGTGAAGCAAAAACCTATTGTGTCCAGGCCAGGAGCAGAGGAGACGTGTATGCCCCCATCTATTGTCATCTGTGGCGCTGGCATTGCTGGCGTCGCCGTTGCCCATCAGTTAGCCGTTATTCACGGTTGGCGTGACGTCGTACTGGTTGAAGCTGGTGATCCCCTCGCCCTCACCAGTGACAAATCGACTGAATGTTACCGCAACTGGTGGCCCGACCGGGCAATGGTTGCGCTGATGAATCGCAGTATCGAACGGCTGGAAGCCCTGGCCCTCGGCAGCGCCAATCGTATCCGGCTTAACCGTCGTGGCTACCTCTACGCCACTGCCGACCCGCAACGGGCTGCGCAGTGGCGATCCCAGGCTAACCAGGCTACCGTCCACGGTGTCGGACCACTCCGCATTCACGAACGGACTGATGCCGATTACCAGCCTACCCTCAGTCATGACTGGCGTGAAGCGCCGGATGGTGTCGATCTCCTGCTCGATCCCGACCTGATCCGCCGTCATTTTCCCGCCCTGACACCTGCGACGGTGGCCGTCTTACACGTTCGCCGCTGCGGTTGGTTGAGCGCCCAGCAGTTGGGGGCACTACTGCTTGAAGAGGCACGTGCGGCTGGCGTTACCGTAATACGCGGACAGGTAACAGCAGTACAACAGACCGGCGGTCGCGTTAGCGGTGTCCAGATCGCTACTCCCGCTGGTACGCAAGCCATTGCGACAGCGCGTTTTGTTAATGCTGCCGGCCCTCATCTGGCCGCTGTTGGTGACCTGCTAGAGGTTGATCTGCCGGTACACAATCAGTTGCATCTCAAAGCAGCCTTTGCCGATCCGCTCGGTGTAGTCCCGCGTCACGCCCCCCTCCTCATTTGGGGCGATCCGATTGATCTGGGTTGGAGTGAAGCAGAACAGGCCGATCTGCGAGCCGATCCAGAGACCGCCTGGCTGACAGAACTACTGCCCCCAGGGGTTCACTGTCGGCCTGAAGGTGAAGGGGGAAGTCAGCAGGTGTTGTTGCTGTGGGATTATCATCCCCACGACCGGCATAACCGTACTGCACAGTTTCCCGTGCCACTCGATGATAGCTTCTTCGAGATTGCGCTCAGAGGGATGTCGGTGATGCTACCCGGTCTCCGCACGTATCTTGAACGCTTACCACGGGCATATCTCGATGGCGGTTACTACACGTCTACTCCGGAAAACCGCCCACTGATCGGCCCCTTGCCCGTTGAGGGAGCGTTCGTGATCGGTGCATTGGCCGGCTACGGCATTATGGCTGCCCTCGCCGCTGCCGAACTCCTGGCAGCGCACATCATTGGTGAACCGTTACCGGATTATGCAGCAGCGTTTCACCCGAACCGCTACGCTGATCCAGCATATCAGCGGCAACTGGCATATCACAGTGATAGCGGTCAGTTGTAGCGCCGGTCATTCTCACGGTAGGAGCGCACCAATGGTTGCGGCAATGGCATCAGCATTGGTGCGTTCCATATTGCTCAGGACAACAACGACACTTTGACGCTCAGGATAGTAGGCGAGGTGTGTAACAGCGCCAGATATGAAGCCGGGATGGTAGATCACCCGACGCCCGTTGCGATCTTCAATCTTCCAACCGTACCCATAGTTGCTCCGGTTCGGCGTATACATCTTCGCAAGTTCGTTCGCCGGCAGAAGCTGCCCACTATTAAGCGCTTGCACAAATCGGTAGAGGTCTTCAACCGTCGAGTAGAGACCGCCGGCGCTGTAAAGATTACTGGTATCAATGGGAATAGACCGCTCGATGCCCGGCCCCAGATACCCCACCGTGCCGTTGAGTACTGAAGCATCACCGGTGTCGTAGCCGCTATTGATCATGCCTGCCGGCACAAAGATATTGTCGCGAATGTAATCAGCGTAGGGCTGACCACTAACCGCTTCGATAATCAGGCCCAGAACGACATAGTTGGAGTTGCTGTAACGGTACGCACTCCCCGGCACAAAATCGAGCGGGAGATTACGGAAACGTTCCATCAGTTGCCGTGGTGTCACCGGTGATAGCTCTACCTCGGCAAAGTTAGCAAAATCGGTATAGTTGGGTATTCCCGACGTGTGCGTCAACAGATGATGGAGCGTAACTGCCTGCCACGCCGTCGGGCAATCGGGCAGGTATTGACAAACCGACTCATCGACGACCAGCTTCCCTGCCGCCTGCAACTGTAAAATCGCTACTGCGGTAATTGGTTTCGAGATCGATGCAATGCGGAAACGGGTCTGGGCCGTGTTGGGAAGGTTACGCTCGGCATTTGCCAGGCCGTAGCCACGTGCCACCAGAATACGTTCCTGCGTAGCAACTAAAACTGCGCCCCGAAACTGACCCTGTTCGGTAAGATTGCGCAGATATTCGTCAATCTGCCCAGCAATATCAACCAGAGCCGGTGTCGGTGTAGGCCGTACCGGCTCCATCACGGCAACCAGCGGCGTAGTTGCCACTGCCGGCCCTTCTGGCGTAACACTAGGTAGAATGGTCGGCTGCGGCCCCACCGGTGCCCAGGAAGAGAGTACCGCTTCACGCCGGGCGCATGCGGTCACTATACCGATAAGAAGAATACTGAACAGCACGAGTAATCTGCGCATAGCCAAACTCTAACCTTCCAGACGTAAGGGCGCAAAGCGCGCCTGCGCTGCAATCATCGCCTCACGTTCAGCCTCTGTCCAATCCGCAGCAGTGATACTCACCTCGTATCGTTGACGCAACACCATGGCAAAGGCTGCTGCAATTTGATGGATATCTGGTGGCGACTCGCATACCGTTACCAGATCGGTTACCCTATCGGCCAATCGTTCGCCGAAGATGGTACGTTCAGCCTCATTCATGGCCAGCAGGGTCGCCAGTTGCCGGCCAGGCCAGTGTGTGTACAGGCCGACTTGAAAAAGCACCCCCTCACGTCGCCGAATCTGCGCAAAGCCTACCAGCTTCCGACCCGCCACCAGTACTTCATATGGTGACTGACCACCAAAGCAGGCCCGTGCAATCAATGGATCAAGCGTCTGACGATCAGCACGTGCTGCGGCAATATCGATCAGACTGGTATGAATACCAAACTGTGCCAGCGTCGCCTGCCACACATCGCCCAACCAGCGGTACGACTCACTCACGTCTGGATGGTACAGAGGATGGTCAAGCGGTAACGCAATATCCTGCATCAACAAGCCAGGCACGAACAACACTGCCGTACCACCGCTCGACCGACGATGGAGGGTCACCCCCTGCTGACGCAATGCTGTATGATCAACATCACTCAATTTCTGACCCGAACCTATGACCAGCGCGGGCCGTGAGCCGGCGGCATACCAGCGTATTGCGGGGCAGTTCGTCTCTTTCAACCCTGCCAGCATCGCCGCCCCAGCCGCCAGTTCAGTGGTTGGATCGCCCTGTGCCGGTGGTAATAACCGCCAGATCACGCTACCGCTTCCCATCGACAATCTCCCAACGGTGCCGCAAAGTGTTCGGCGACGCCAGCAGCCAGGCTCTCGATACGGATTCGCTCTGACGGTGGTAACGGCTTAAATGGCCGCAGCGTCACAACGATACTGCTACCACGCCAATCGTAACGCCACGTCCCGGCAATCCGTCCGTGTACCAGCATTGTCGCTTCAATATGTCCAGCCGGTCGCCAGACCCGATTGTAGACATCAGCATCAATGAGCCAGCTTTTATCACGGGTACCGAGCAATAACGGATCAAAACGTCCCAACAAGTGCGGTGGCAAATCGGCAGGTGTCGGTAGATCGGCCAGCCGATCCAGATAACTCTGCAACCACCACGCCGGTTGCCCATCTACTGATACCCGTACCACCTCTTCACCAATCAACGCCAGCCAACGTTTCATTTCAGCCTGCGTGCGTCCGCGCCAGCACGTCATATCGACCAGCCTGACCGGGCCAAACACAGCCAGATAGCGCCGAAGCATCTCTGCATTTGCCGTATCGGTATCAGGCGGTTCCCACACCAGATCGGGGCGCCAGCGCAATCGGTGCGTCATGCGTGCTTCCCCGCCACGCGGCGCCGCGTGACACGCCAGACCACGCCGGGTTAGAATGGCAAATACACCTCCCCACCCTGACAAATGGCGCTGATCAATCGCCGGCAACAGGCGGCGCAGGTCACTCCGCCCCAATGTCTCGTGTTCGTAGAGCAAATCCCCTACCCGCGCAATAAATGCCTCATACTCGTCTACCGCCCAACCGTCACGTTGGGCCTCTTGTTCCCAATATGTGGCCTGCCCGGCCTGCATACCGTACACTAACGGCCAGTCAGTCATGGCGTACAGATGCAATGTACCACGCTGCCCCCAGAGCCGTACCAGCGACCGTTCGTGATACAGCAGATGTTCGAGCTGATCAGCACTGAAGCCTGCCACTCGATTCCACAACGCCAATCCGGCGGCGGGTAGAATTTGGGCCTGCACACCTGCCAGCCGCTGCGCCGCAACGAGCGGGTCGGGAAATGGGGTCAACAGGCCGTGGTGAACATACCTCGCACTAATGACCTGTTCTCTTGTCAGGACGGCACCAATCTTCATGGCTCTTTCATCAATTCTAGCGCAGCCACGCCACGCCCAAACACTCTTACCAATGGCTCGCTATCGGCAGGAATGGTTGGCGTGGGCAACACCTCCACCGCTGTCGGACCGAGTGCCTGTAGTACTGCTGCTACCTCTTCTGGGTTGGTGAATGCCGGCAACACTACCAACACATTATCTGCGGCGCTTGTACCGCGCCAGATCTGGGGTCGCCGGTCCGGTGGCAAATCAGAGGTAAGAAAGCGCACCGAGTCACTCAATGCCCACTCACGTGGTAGATAGACCGTTACCGCCGGCTCATTCCGCTTCGCAGCCAGATGAGCGATCTGTGCCATCACGGTTTCCACCCGATCAAACTCACCATACACCCGCGGATGAGTTCGCATTTGCCCAAAGTAGACCCACAGATTGAAGACGACACTGATCACCAGCATCGCCGAGATGAACCACCGCTGCCATGCACGACCACTACCCAATCGGCTCAAACCCCACCCCGCCAGCACACAAGCCGGGGCCAGTGTGCCCAACGCCCGCATTGCATGCGGCGCGTTGAAACTCAACAATCCCGGCAAGTGGTAGAGCAGCCATAGTGCCGCTATCCCGGCCACCGCCTGTCGGCGCATCTGCCAGGCCAGCCCCAACCCGACCAACAAGAATATACCGACCACGGGGTCCACGATGGGCGCCAACGGCAAATGGTGCCGACCATTGGCATCACCCTGGACGTGCCACATCAATCCGTAACGAACGAGATGTTCAACCAGAAAATCGAGTGGTCGGTGGCGGGTGAGATCGTCAGCCTGAAAGATTGAGACAAAACCAACTCGACGATTAAAACCGGCACTATCATTAACAATGTAAAGCACCAGCGGCAACAGCACAATAGCCCCTACCAGTGCAGCTACCAGCAACCGCGACCAGAACAATCGCCAGCGATTCCAGTCACGACCAAGACGAAACTGAGCAACAACCAGAAGAGCCAGCGGTGCCAGACGACCAGTGTGGTAGGTGTAGACGGCTAATCCGCCCAGCAATGCTGCACCGCCGATGTACAGCCACGAACGCCGGTGCGGTTGATCCGGATCAAGCCCTCGCCACAACAAACCGCCGGCTGTCAGCACCAACACATGGTCAAGCGTAGCCGGGAAGGCCCAGCGACTCATACTCAATGACCATGACGCCCAGGCCAGCAACGCAGCCCCCAACACTGCTGCACGCCGCCCCACAATTGGAGCCGCAAACCAGTAAAGAGCCAGTGGTGTCAGCGCACCGGCCAGTGCGCTCACCAGCCGCACACTCCAGGCGTGTGGCCCCAGGATACCGACAAACGGCGCAACCAGATAGAAGAACAGTGCCGGCAGGTCAGCATCTTTAACCACGTATACAGGCCGAAACGTCGGATCCGTCCAGATTTGCAGAGCCAGCAACCCATGGCGCGCTTCATCCCGCCACAGCGCCGGTGGCATCTGATCAAGCGCAATCAGGCGTGTGATCAACGCTACACCGGTAACCCCTGCCAGCATCCACCCAATCGGCCAGGAAGCGGACTCTTCGCAATCGTGCAGCAGCGACCACGCCAGCCAGACCCCAGCAATGCTGATTGGCAGCATCAGCCAGACAGGTGCGCCGAAGCGCAACGCCAGCAGACCGGCAAATGCACTTATCAAGCCCAACCATGGCCACTGCGGTTGTAGCGCAACCCAATGCGAAACACGAGCAAAACCGGCTGCGATCAGCGGCCATCCGGCAAGCAACCCTATCGGCACCAACGGCCACGCCGGCCATGGGAGCGTAGGCAACCAGTATTCGGCCACAACCGGAACGAAGGCCAGCCCAATAGCCGGCACAAGCGCCAGAATAGCCGCTCCATCACGCCATCGCCCAGACCAGCCCCAGACGCTCCCTGCCCACCACACCAGCAATGGCAACACGGCCCACCCAATAAGCTGACCACTTAGTGGCGGTCGCGTCACTGTTGTCAGCAGCTTCACGCCACTGAGTGCCACCCCAAGCTCACGCACATCCGGCAACGCTACGTAAGGGTCCGTTTGCCAGGACAGGAACGCCTCAGTAGTGGTACTGGTCGGCAGTAATAGCTGATAACGCCGCCAGTAACCGGCCACAGTTGTCGTTGCCAGTTGACCGTCTTGATAGGAAAAAGCCACCTGCGCTGGATGCATCCCATCCCGACGCGGGGCAGCTAATCGCAATTCAATCAATGCCGGTGAACCGCGATACCCATACAGGAAGAGCGTCGCCTGCGGGTACGACCAGCGGAACAGCCCGTCTTCATTCTGCTCGTTGCCGTGAAACCTGACCAGTGGCGGTTCGTTGTCTTCGCCAACCTTCCAATACTGCGCCGGACGGTCAGCACCAGTCAACAGTACACCTACAGCGAGCAAAACCAGCGTAATCGGTAGCCACAGGGCAGGCCACCTGAACAAGATTGGATGATGCAGCGCACGAATCACGGTGCGTATGATACCATCGTTACAAACTAATGCCTGAGAAAGACCAGTTATGAGGCGCCGGCAGTCGCATTGCCACGTAGCACACCGAGCAACCAGTTGGTCAGCTCGATCAGACTACGCTTACCAAACAGACGGACATAATCGGCTGCGGCGATCAAAGGCCCTGGATCGGCACCACCGTTACGCTCACGCAAATACCAGCGGTGATCCATTATCCAGCGGTACAAATCGGCTTCCGTGCGCCCCGGAAAATAGCGCAGTGCGTTTTGACTTCGGATCACTTCAATAACCGGCAGATACACATTATCGTACCAGCTCGCCACTGCCTCTTCGCGCGATACCGGTCGGTTCAGCTCCAGCCCCAGATAGTAGCGATGGGCATTAATGTGGCGGATCAGTTCAAGATACCCACCCGGTTCACTAAACTCAATACGCTGATCGGGGCGTAGATCGGCTAAACCAGTCCACTCGAGAAAATCGCTATACTCCTCCTTCAAGAGCAGATCTTTAACGCTCAGGCTGGCATCAAGTGGCACATCAACCACCAGCTCGGTGACAATTGCATCAATCTCGCGCTGTCCCTGAAAACGAGCTACCGAGATACGGTGATGCCCATCCTTCACAAAATAGATATCGCCTAACTTATACAGCTCTACCGAAGGGAGTGGAATACCTTCGTGATGCGCTCGATCAATGCTCATCCAGCGAAAGCGATTCGCATTATGGCGCGGGGCGAACTGCCGATCAAAATCACTGTACCGACCTTCACTCCCCACAATCTTCTCCAGCGGCACCGTCTGATGACCGAGATAATGCTGACCGCGCACCCGGAGCCTGGCCCGTACTTCGTCAAATGACAACAATTCGTTCGGGCGACGTGTTACCAGCGCAAGTAGCTCGCGCACGATTTGATCGCGACGAATGCGCGTAAATTCATCATGGACGATAGCTTGAATGGCTGACATCGGCCTCTCCTTTCGGCCTTACCGTAATTGATAGTCAGCGCACAGGACAACGCGCTCCATCACCGACCGGCAACACCGACGGCCGTAGTCGCGGGTAGCGTACCATGGTTCTGAGATGATTGCAACACCTTATCAACTAATATCAAATCCGCTTTACTGGCACTTAGCGCTCGTGATCGCACTATCACGCCGGCAAGCTGAACGCAGGTCGCTGATGGGTTATCGTTGGCGAGGTCGTAGGGGCGACGCATGCGTCGCCCCCACAACGCCGGCGCCAGCGATGCATCATTCAGATGCAGCATCAGGGTAATCGTTGGCCGAGGTATGATGACTGCTATCCTACCAGATGCAACAAAAACATTTTATGTCAAATTAACAACCGACTAGATCGCCAGATCGAGCACCCGATAACCGGCTGTGTTAATCACCAGCGTTTGACCGTAGAGCGTCTCTGTCGCGTGACCAAAACCGTAAGAGAGATGGATGTGACCGTGGATCAGATACCGTGGTCGAAACCATTGGATAAAGCGCAGAAGAGCCAGAAAACCGCGATGCGGATAATCGGGGCCGTTGTGAATGCCGAGCGGTGGCGCGTGCGTGAGCAAGACATCAAGATAACGTCCATACCGCAGCCGATTCAAGAACAGGCGCGGCGCCATTCGCAACACCCGTAACATCATTTGGGTTTCGGTATACTGATGATGACCATCAGGCTTATACCGGATCGAACCACCCAGTCCTCCAATTAACAGTCCTTGATGACAGACAACATGATCTTCGATACACGTGGCACCACGAGCATAACTGACAACCTGCCCATCGGCCTGTACTTCCGGCGCATCGTGATTGCCCCACACATAAAAACAGGGCTGACCCAACATCGTGACGACAAATTCCAGATAGTAGATTGGCAAATCTCCGCACGCTAACACCAGTTGTACATCAGCAAAGCGCTGCTTGATGTTCAGGCTATAGACGGCTGGAACGATTTCATCGCTGATCGTTAGAGTTCGCATGCCGCCTATTGTACTCTATCTGGCTCTGGACGTGGTCAGAAACCGGATGGTTGCCAACGCACTCCCACCGTAAAGGTCATGCATACCGCACAACAGACTATCGCGACCTGATTACCATTATTTGGTATTACCCGCTTCAACCTCAGTAACGGGGACAGGATTTGCTTCCGGCAACGGCAGGTATATTGCGAATGTACTTCCCCGCCCAACCTCACTCGCCACAGTCACATAGCCGCCATGCGCCTCGGCAACCCATTTCACTATCGATAGTCCTAAACCGGCCCCACCACTATGCCGTGATCGCGAGCGATCCACACGGTAAAACCGCTCAAAGATATGCGCACGTGCCTCTTCACTGATGCCAACACCTGTATCGGCAACGCTCAGACAAGCAAACTGCTCGTAACGTTCTAAACTCAGAATGACCAGTCCACCGGGTGGCGTATACTGCAACGCATTAACCCCCAAATTCAGCAACGCCTGTTTGATACGGTCACGGTCACCGTACACCAGGATTTGATCTTCAGCACCGATCCGCAGGCGTACCTGTCCGGCCAGTGGTCGTAACTCGCGGAAGACCTCTAACAAGAGTGTATCGAGTTCTACCGGTTCATGGCGCAACACCACGTGAGTTTCGCTTTGCGCCAGCAAGAGCAGGTCGTTCACCATCCGAATCAAACGCGCCGTCTCACGCCGCATGTCACCGATCACCTCTTTGAGCAGCGCAGGATCGGGACAGGTACCGCGATCCAGAATTTCGAGATTTCCCTGCATCGCCGTCAATGGCGTGCGCAACTCGTGGCTAACATCGGCAACAAACCGCTGCTGCGTCACGAAGAGACGCTCAAGGCGTGACAGAAGTTCGTTAATGGTAACCGTCAGCAGTTGCAACTCATCGCGCTGCGCAGGTTCGGGGATGCGCCGCCCCAAATCCTCGGCTCGCACAATACTTTGCGCCGTCATAGTGATCTGCTCAATTGGGCGCAACGCCCGCTTCGAGAGGTACATCGCGCCTAAACCATTGATGATCAATGCCAGAAGACCGCCGCCAATCAGTATCTGCTGCAACAACGTCAGGGTGTTCACAACATCATCAAGTGGACGCGAGACCTGCAAAAAGCCAATTAATTGACCATTGCGCAGGGTGACCGGTGTGATCAGCGATTTGACCGGCACACCGTTAATTTCGCGCACCACACTCATCTGATCATTGCCGGCGCTAATGTATTGCATCGCCTCCGGCGGCAGTGGTAGCATGTGCGACTCAAGATTCGGTGTACTACTCGCCAGGGTGCCGTCAATCCGAAAAAACTGAACGCCAACCCCACGGTTGGTAAACAGCTTGATAAAATCGCGATTCAGATAGAGTTGCAATTCACCACTGGCAGTACGAATACTCTGAAACCCGACTGCCGAAAGAATCGCCTCTACCTGCTGGGACGCCGACGTAAGATCACGCTGCACACCGGCATACAGGGCCTGGGAAACCGCGAAATGGACACCAACTCCAATTCCGCAGAGTGCCAGAGCAAACATACCAGCGTACAACAACGTCAGCCGCACTCGAAATGGCAGCGGCGGCAAATGCAGTCCTATACGATTAAAGAGAGAGCGTCGTTGTTCCAGTCCTTCAGCAGTCGGCTGCGACTGGTCTACCGACGTTACCTGATCTGTTACTGCTTCACGATCCATCGTTTCTCCCAAACGGGTGTAGCGCTTGATAACTGAAGCTGACACCTGTATTTTTGATCAGCATACCACACGCAGCGTATGTTTGTCGGATGTGACATCAACTCTGGTTTCATGGAAGTCATGGCACATTCTCCAACATCGCCTGAATACCACACTGTGGTGCGTAAAGTGCTGCTCTTCCCTGAGAGCGCAAGTCCGGCTCGCTGGTATCGCAAGCCAGAACTAACATGCAACAGCGGGAACCATCTAACACTGGTGGTTTCCCATCTCCAGCGGGGGCAGGTCGCATCCCACCACCAGACGCAGTACCACCATAACATGCTCATCACCCATCACACGAGAACTTATTTCATACAAGCTGTGCGGTTGTACTACCTGACTGTCACACAGGTGCATGAACGCTTGCCGATGACCAACAATAGTATCTCCTGCTCCAAGGCTGCCGGTATGGAAGCGAGGAGGGCTGACGCCATCACCAGTACTATCACTCGTTGGATCAGGTGCCTTACCCGCTTGCCATGTGCGTGTCGCAGCGTGTGGAGTGCGGCAGACTGCCGCCGCACCAGTTGTGCTCACGATCCAGCGTGTGTCACGCCGTTAACCCGACTGGTCACGCAGATGCTGTGTGTGCGTGTCACGATGCATGGAGCCTGTCCGTAATCAACGAGATAACTTCTAATGCAGTGCCAGGACACACAGCGCGTGAACCGGGTCGTGCGCTGCTAACGAAATACCGGTGACGCGCTGGAAGCACACCGATACCGGCAGCCCGCCAGCACGAGTTTGACAACCCGCAAGAGATTCGAGCTGGCCTTATCTGCCATTTGACTCGGTATCATCTCAAACATGCACTACGTGATGATGAAACAGGCAACATAACCACCGGGCAGGTCAGATCATTACCCGACCTGCCCGGTGGTTATCGGTTTACCATCTCGATCAAACCTGTACCTGCACCCACCGGTCATCCGGTTGTGCGCAGGCCGGCTGCAATCGCGTTGACCAGCAGTAGCAGATCGATCAATGTGGTTTCGGCTGCCGGATCATCAGCCGCCCGCTGGGCACGCCACCGACCCAGCAGCTCTATCTGCCGGCGATGCAGAGGGGCCAGGCCAATTTGGCGCCGGGCCAGTGTCGCGGTAACCCGTGGGCGCCGCTGCTCAATCGGCATACCGAAAATAGCTGTCAATGCCGCTTCTGTACGGGTAAACTCCGCATCAATCAGGTTGAGGAATTGTCGCCGTATCTCGTCATCTTCGACCAGGCCGGCATACGCATGCATTGTCTCGCGGTGTGCCGTTTGCAAACTCGTCCCAACATTGGCCAGCAGGTAACGCAATAACGGCCACCGCCACTGCTCTGCACGCAGTTGCTCCCATAACGCCGGTTCCTGTTCTTGCAAGGCCGTCAATGCACTACCAACCCCGTACCAGCCCGGCAGATAAAAGCGGGCCTGATTCCAGCTAAAGACCCAGGGGATGGCTCGCAGATCGGCCAGCGTCGCCTGCCCGGTACGCCGCGATGGACGTGAGCCGATCCGGCTTTGTTCAATGACATCAATCGGCGTGGCCTGACGGAAGAAGGTAATGAAGCCATCGCGTTCAACCAGTTCGCGGTAGGCAATACGTGACTTCTCAGCCAGCCAGCCGATCACCGGCTCCAGCGGATGCGGCTCTTCGGGTTGCCGTTGCTGGAGTAATGTATGCTTGGTTGTCCCGGCAATGAGCAGTTCCAGGTTGTACGCAGCGGTAAGGCGATTGGCATACTTTTGCGAAATGACCTCGCCTTGCTCGGTAAGACGAAGATCACCATTCAAACTTCCCGGTGGCAGCATTGAGATGAAGCGGCTGGTGGGTCCGGCGCCACGACTGATCGTGCCACCACGGCCATGGAAGAAACGAATCCGTATTCCACGTGCCCGTCCCACTTCTGTCATTGCCCGCTGGGCCTGATACAATGCCCATTGACTGGCCAGGATGCCGCCGTCTTTGTTGCTATCGCTATAGCCAATCATCACCTGCTGCACTAACTCCCCACCCTGAGCCTGGGCGATCAAACTACGGCGCGTCACCGGGTGGTCGAGAATATCAGCCAGAATGCGGGGGCTATGTTCGAGATCTTCGATTGTCTCAAACAATGGAACGACCGGCAATCGACACACCAGACCCTCTGGGGTAGCATATGCCAGACCGGCTTCACGCGCCAGCAGATACACGACCAGGACATCAGTTACATCGCGTGTCATGCTGATGATGAGCGGACCAAGGCCGGCTGTACCGTAGCGAGCAATGTGATTGGCAAGAACACGATAGCTGTCAACGACTGCCGCTGCCTCATAGTCAAGCGGTGTGTTGGGGTGAGCAAATGGCCGTGGTGAAGCAACCTCGCGTTCTAACAGTGCCCGCCGTCGCTCAGGATCACCACCAATCAGATCGTCAGACGACAAGCCAGCAGCTTCCAATAACTGCGCCAGGGCCCGATCATGAAACTGGCTGTTCTGGCGAACATCAAGTGTAGCCAGATGAAAGCCAAAGGTGTCAACCAGTTGCATCAATGGACGAATCTCGGCATCGGCCAGTCGCCCGGCCCCTACTGCACGTAAATACCCGGCAAACTCGCGCAGATCATTGAGCAGTTCATCGGCACAACGATAACGATCAGGATCGTCGACCAGCCGTGCTGCTTCAGCCGGCGCATCGTCTATTGGCAGACGAGCCAGCATCAGGTTCAGCGCCTGCCGCCACGGTTCATTGGGGTTACGCGCCACTGCCTGCGCACCACGACTACCTAAACCACTCGACAACCGCCGAATCTGGTCAATCAACCCCGGTGGCGTTGGAACGAGCAGATCAGAAATACTGAGATGGCTGGCGGCCTGTCGAATTCGACGCCGCAGGAGACGCAAGGCTTGCAGACGCATCTCACGAAGGGTTTGTGCAGTAATTTCGGCAGTCACCAGGGGATGACCGTCGCGATCACCACCGACCCACGAACCAAAACTGAGCTTTGGCCAGGTATCGCTCAGCAGCGCAGGATCGAAACCGGCTTCCTGCCAGGCGTAGCGCAACTGATTATCAAGAACGGGCAAAACATCGGGAAAGACATTGACCAGGTAATGCAGGACATTGCGCACTTCGGCAGGAACACCCGGCTTGCTCAGAAAGACATCACCGGTACGCCACAATCGTTCGAGCAGGGTCTCAATATCTGCCGTGATCTCTGCCTGTTCTGCTGGCGACCAGCGCTGACTCTCGCGCCGTACCAGCAACAAGTACAGCTCACGATAATGTGCGAGCACTGTTGCCCGTTTGGCTTCAGTGGGATGCGCTGTGAGCACCGGCTCGACGTGAACATGGGGAAGCGCCGCAGCAATCTCTTCGCCGGTCAAACCACTTTGGTGCAGCTTCTGCAAGGCATCTCGCCAGCGCCCCAATTCCGGCGGGATATTCGGATCGCGGTCAGCGACCCGGCGCTGCTGCACTGCTGCGTTTTCCTCGGCGATATTGAGCAATTGAAAGGCAATAATGAGTGCCTGTGCCAGTGCGCGAGTTGGAATATGATCACCAGGAGTATGCGAACCCAACCAGGGCAATGCTTCCGATACCGGCCCGGCATCGACGTCACGCAATACTCTGGCAAAACAATCGAGTAAGAAGGTGAAATCCAGATCGACCTTCTCCTGATCCAGTGGTTGCATGCGTATGCCACCTTTCATTCAAACGACACATATGGCAGCAATGATAATACCATATCAGAGTTTAGACGGGAGAGACTTATCTCCCAAATCCCTAAGCAGAATCCTGGGCCATCTGAATATTACATCTGGTTCAAAAAAGTCATCGCACGCTACCTACCGCCATCCTTGCGCTGCACCCTTGCGTGCTACACCACCGTGCGCAAATGCTGATATTCCCTGAGAACGCGAACATCCGGCTCGCTCCCACCTATGCCCAAGACTAGTGCGCTATATGCTCGTTTTCTGCGACGCCTCTGGGAGCGCAAACATCCGGCTCGCTCGTCACCTGAAGTAGCCTGTGCCTGCGTCCGGTGGAGTATCGCCGCCTTGAACCAACATGCGCTAGCGGAAGCCATCCGACACCGGTGGTTCCGCCCCCCAGCGGGGGCAGGGTAGGGTGAGGGCGTGTCTCCATCACATTCGGACACAGAGAACGCTTAACACGCTCTTCATCACCCTGCACGCCGCACTGAGGGCGCATGCGTCGAACCGGTGATGGTGTGCTTGTAAATCTGGTAGATGAGAAGTCATGACACACTAGCCAACTATGACCCCGACGCTACATCTGGACGATGCACCACTGGACGCCAGTAAGGGCGACGCATGCGTCGCCCTTACTACGACCACGCCGACAACAATCCACCAGTAGGGGCACGGCATGCCGTGCCCCTACTGCTACGCCGACAACAATCCACTAGCACCTCGCCGGTCGCACGCCTGACAGAGCACTCCTGCACGGATTTCACAACCTGAGTGATGCACAGTGACAGTCAAGATGCGATATGCGTCCCACCAGGGCTGCACACAACGGACAAAACATCCAGGGGGCAATCAGATGGTTGCCCCCTGGACGGATATTCGCGTCAGAAGCTGTTGATCGGGTATTAATCCGCTACCGCTAGTGGAACTGCTCTTCCTCAGTACTGCCGGTCAATGCCGTTGTGCTGATCTCGCCACCGGCAATCACCTGCGCCACCTCATCGAAATAACCGGTCCCAACTTCACGCTGGTGACGGGTCGCCGTGTAACCGTAGGCTTCTGCGGCAAATTCCGCCTGTTGCAATTCGCTGTAGGCAGCCATCCCCCGATCACGATAGTTGCGCGCCAGTTCAAACATGCTGTAGTTCAGCGCGTGGAAGCCGGCCAGGGTCACGAATTGGAACTTGTAGCCCATGGCACCCAATTCGCGCTGGAAGGCCGCAATCGTCGCATCGTCCAGCTTCTTCTTCCAGTTGAACGATGGCGAACAGTTGTAGGCCAGCAACTTGCCAGGGAATTGGGCGTGAATAGCCTCGGCAAAGCGGCGTGCCTCTTCGAGATTTGGCTCGCTCGTTTCACACCAGATCATATCGGCGTAGGGGGCATAGGCCAGACCACGGGCAATCGCCTGATCAAGGCCCGCCCGCACCCGGTAGAAGCCCTCGCTGGTGCGCTCGCCGGTGCAGAAGGGCCGATCCCGCTCATCAATATCACTGGTGAGCAACGTAGCCGCATTTGCGTCGGTGCGCGCCACAATGATCGTCGGCACCCCCATCACATCGGCTGCCAGACGAGCCGCCACCAGATTACGAATCGCAGCCTGGGTGGGGATCAACACCTTCCCGCCCATATGACCACACTTCTTTTCGGAGGCAAGCTGATCCTCGAAGTGTACACCTGCCGCACCGGCTTCGATATACGCCTTCATAATCTCGAAGACATTGAGTGGGCCACCAAAGCCGGCTTCGGCATCGGCCACAATCGGGGCAAACCAGTAAATGTCATTTCGCCCTTCGCTGTGATAAATCTGGTCGGCACGGCGGAGGGCATTGTTGATGTTGCGCACCAGTTGGGGGCCTGAATTTGCCGGATAGAGGCTCTGATCGGGATACATCTGCCCCGCCAGATTGGCATCGGCGGCTACCTGCCAGCCACTCAGGTAGATGGCTTTCAGACCGGCTTTCACCTGCTGCATTGCCTGATTACCCGTTAGGGCACCCAGGGCATTGATGTACGGCTCGGTGTGCAAGAGGTTCCACAAGCGCTCGGCACCCATCCGCGCCAGGGTGTACTCAATCTGCACCGAACCCCGCAGACGATACACATCCTCCGGCGTGTAGGGGCGCACAATGCCGGCAAAACGCGGCGTGTTCCAACTGTCGGCAATCTGCTTGATCTGTGCGGCACGATCCATGTGCGTTTCTCCAATTTCTGCGCTGAATCTGACGAACACGGTCTCAAAAGTATTGATGCTTAGCAGTATAACACTCTGCGTTACGGGGTAGTTACATCTTTGTGAAGGTGAGTGCAAACAACACCCTACCCTTCCCACGTGCGACCGTAATTCTCGGCCAGTTTGGTCAGGATGGCCTGTTCCAGATCAATGTCAAGCAGGTAAGCCAACTGAAAGAGGTAATTAGCCACATCGGCCAGCTCACCGGCCAGCGCTTCCCGGTCACGTGGTTCGTCACGGAACTGGAAATGTTCGAGTAGCTCCGCTGCTTCGACCGCCACCGAAATCGCGATATTGCGTGGTGTCTGCGGGAAAATACTATCAGGCGCATACCAGCCCTTGTCTGTCACAAACCGATTAATTGCGTCGGTTAATTCGGCTATTGTCATCGGCATGAGCAGGCTCTCCTTTCGTTGCAACCCATTTGTTTCATTGTAGAGCAAGAATGGTACAATAACGACGAATATTGCTAGGGAATTGGCGACCGTGCCAGAGGAGGAAGACGATGCTCACCGTGAATCAAATAGCGCAATACTGCGAACAAGAAATTGCGCGGTTGCAACTGGCCGGTGATCGCGAAGAACTGCGGCGGCTGCAACTGGCTATCGGTGTGTTGATGAAGGCAGCCGAGCAGGTTCGCGACCGCGAGACGGCTATGCGTTTCCGCATCCTGGCTGCCCGTGCCGCCAATGCCCAGGAACTTATCACCGGGGAAGATTAGGCCAATGCAGGCCATTAGTCCAGGGAGCAATGACGTTCCATGAGCCGATTCGCAATTGAACTGGCCGATATTCAGTCTGCACGGCGGGCGTTGCGGGATATTATCCTACCCACGCCAGTATTGCCGGCAACCCGCCTGAGTGCTGAACTGGGTGGGTCAATTTTTTACAAGGCTGAAAATACCCAGCAGAGTGGTTCGTTCAAAATTCGTGGTGCTTACAACACGATCATTCATCTGTCACCTGAAGAGAAACAACGCGGCGTGATTGCACCGTCTGCCGGGAATCACGCTCAGGGTGTCGCGCAGGCAGCCCAGTTATTGGGGGTAAAAGCAACAATTGTGATGCCTGAGCGCGCTCCATTGACCAAAGTGGTGGCAACCCGCCGGTTGGGCGCCGAGGTCATTCTGCACGGCGCCACCTTCGATGATGCGATGGCCTACGCACACGCTCTCAAAGAAGAACGTGGCTTAACCTACGTCCATGCCTTCGATCATCCACGGGTGATTGCAGGTCAGGGAACGATTGGCCTGGAACTGGTTGAAGCCCTGCCCGATTTAAACCAACTGGTCGTACCAATCGGCGGTGGTGGCCTGATCAGCGGGATTGCCCTGGCCGTGAAGACATTGTTGCCGCACGTGCGTATCATCGGTGTGCAGGCTGCCGGCTGTGCGCCGGTGCCGGCCTCGCTCGCCGCCGGTCATCCGGTGACGGCACCGACTGCGCATACGATTGCAGATGGTATTGCCGTGAAGCGTCCCGGCGAACTCACCCTGCCGATGATCCAGGCCCTGGTTGATGACGTTGTCACCGTTGATGACGAAGAGATTGTGATGGCAATCGCGCACGTGTTGCAATACAGTCGTCTGGTGGTCGAGGGAGCCGGCGCCGCAGGTGTTGCTGCCCTGCTCAGTGGTAAGGTGCCGGTGCAACCACACCAGGTGACGGCAACGATCCTTTGTGGTGGCAATATCGATGCGAATCTGCTGATGCGGGTGATCGAGTATGCTCTGGTTCGCCAGGGACGCTATCTCTTGCTCCGCACCAGCGTCGATGATCGTCCGGGCGGTCTGGCCGGCCTGGTCAATCACGTTGCCTCGACCGGTGCCAGCGTTATGGATCTCTTCCACCGCCGCGGTATGTGGCGAGTGCCAATCGACCGTGCCGGCGTTGAACTCATCCTCGAAGTCCGTGATGAAGAGCACGCTCAGATGGTCATCAATTCTCTCGAACAGGCCGGTTATCATTGCGAGCGCGAACCGAACTGGCCGATATGATACGCATTGCTTCATCTGGAACAATGCGCCTGGTTGAAGACTCGCCTGGTGTGCCCAGGCATCCACATCCTGCATTACCTGAAGTGCGGAAGCACAGCTTTCGCACTTCAGGGCGATACATCTGGAAGAGGGAGAAAAACCTTCGTTCGGCGCAGCATGCTGCATCTGATGACGGCAATGCCTGCTATAATGCCTGACACAGAAAGGTGAGAGTATCCGCAGCAGGAAGCTACCCGAATAGTCTCCATCACAATCACGCGATAGGCACAACGGCGACCCCGCTACCTGCGCAGCGGTTTGTTGGATAAACTCTCGCGATCACGATGACCGGTATTCTCCCACGGAGACACACTATGGCATCACTCCGTGCAACCTTGGCCCGCCTCCGCCAGTTGCGCATGGTGGAATTGCAACTGCTCGTTACCGTGCTGCTCTTTTTTGCTGCCGGTTACTTATTAGTCGTTGTTGCCACCGGCCAAAGTGAATTACAGACGACAATTGAAGGGTTGGTCAGCATTCTCTGGCCATCAAGCCTACCCCTCGTGCTGTTTCTCGCCATTTCACTGGGCCTTTCATGGCGCAGCCCAACAGCCGATCAGGTGATACTGCCGTTAGTAGCCTTACTGGCCGGACTGAGCCTGATGATGACGGCACGACTTGAGCCGGGTCTTAATCAGATCTATATTTGTAGCAACCCGGCTGGTGAACGGTTCCCTTGTTACGAAGGGATTGCTGCCAAGCAAACCCTGTGGGTAACACTGGGCACACTGATCATGGCAACCATCCTTTTTACCCCCCTCGATCACCTCTGCATCCGGTTATTCCGTCTCTCATTCACTGACGTACTCGATCACTATCGCTACCTCTGGCTAATGCTCGGATTGGCGCTCATCCTGGCTACCTTTGTCTTCGGTGTTGACCCCAACAACAGCGGAGTGCGAGTCTGGTTCAATCTCGGCTTCTTCTACTTCCAGCCGTCGGAACTGCTCAAGATCATTCTGGTCATCTTCATGGCCTCGTACCTCAACGAGTACCGTGAAGTCGTGCAGTCGAACTACCGGATCGGACCGTTTACCTTACCACCGCTCCCCTACCTGGCCCCACTGGTCGGTATGTGGGCTATCGCGATGTTGACCATCGTCTTCCAACGCGATCTCGGCGCAGCGCTCCTGTTGTTCGGCGTCTTCCTCACGATGCTCTACGTCGCCACCGGACGCAGCCTGTATGTTGTTGTGGGAGTAGCTGCATTTGCCGGTGGTGCCTATCTGTTATACCGTTTGCTACCAATTGTTGGCTTACGAGTATCGGTCTGGCTTGACCCCTGGGCCAGTGCTCAGGGATCGGGTTATCAGATCGTCCAGGCGATTTATGCACTGGCGTCTGGCAGCATCTTCGGGGCAGGTCTGGGGCGCGGTGTGCCAGAGTATGTGCCGGCGGTGCATACCGATTTTATCTTCGTGGCAATTGGTGAGGAGATGGGACTAGCCGGGACACTGGCCGTGCTGATCGCGTACATGCTCCTCATTTTTCGCGGTTATCACCTGGCATTAGCTATTCCGGGTCGTTTTCGCGGATTCGAGCAACTGCTGGTTGTAGGGCTTACCTCAATCATTGCCGTACAGGCATTTATCATTTTGGGCGGTAATCTACGCCTGATCCCACTAACCGGTATTACGTTGCCATTTATCTCGTATGGCGGTTCGTCGATTGTGGTGAACTTCCTGATTATCGGCCTGCTCTTACGCATCTCGGTGAGCGATCAGCGGTACTGATCAGACGCTATTTCATACCAAGAGTAACTCACCAGGTCAGTTCACTTACGTCCGCGCCACTTCAGAGAGCGCAAGCCATGTTTCCGCACCGATCATACTCATTGCCAATGGCCTGAAGGATACACCCTGCACTACACCTCATCCATTTGGTGTAATGTCAAATCTGAAACATACAATGCACGGCACGCGATCCAGGGCATACCCATTCGCCCCCTTCATTCGGCACATCCCCTGTATGGCAATGTGAACGGTCACATGCACCGTTCGCCGTAGGGGCGGGTTCCAAACCCGCCCAGGTTCTAAACCCGCCCATCCCGAACATGCACATCCCGAACCCGCCCCTCCGTAGCATGCCTATGCATTACCCACAACTGGTGTTAACCACGTGCGTATCAGCGGGTATGATCGCTATGGGTGTTGTTTTGAGCGACTGACCCGGTGGCAGTGCGCCGCTCCAGCCGTGGTATCACGTGCTGAATGGGTTGCCTTACACGCGCATCATGTGCGTGTCGCGCAGCTTGGAGTGCGGCAGCCATGCTGCCGCGCCAGCCGTACTCACGATCCGGCGCGTGGCACGCAGTGTACCATGCTGGTCACAAGGTAGCGCATGCCAGAACCATGCCCGCGACAGCAGAGACATACCCCGCACTGGCGACCCCCGCTTCCACACGCGAGCTATGCAGTATTCGAGTTATGGGTAATGTATAGCCCAGCCGGGGCGGGGTGGGGTGGGGGCGAGTCACACACTAGCCCTGCGCTCAGCGCACGGGCAAGTCGCGCACAACTCCTCTCCCCGGCACTGCATCTAAGCGCGAAGGTACGAAACCTCTGCAACAACCCACCAACGAGCCGCCAGTAGCACATCTGGCAGCGCTTTAGCAACCCAAAAGATGTACAGCGTCAGCCAGGATTTTGCATAACACACGACAACGGGACGGGTTTTGAAACCCGTCCCGTTGTCGCAATTCATGATGGCAATAAGACAAAGGGTTCTTTCAGGTGATAATTATGTCAACTTTAGAAACCCTCACCCCTTCTTACATCCGACCACGCAGCATACCGTTCCAGTACATCGCCGGCAAGCCGTATGCCTTCAGCGCATACATACTGTAGCGCTCCTGAGACTGATCGAAGGGGAAGCTCTCTTTGGGCTGGTTGGTATAATCGAACTCAGCCAGGATCAGGCTACCATAACCGGTCACCAACGGACACGAGGTATAGCCGTCGTAAGTGGCAGGCAGCGTCTCATTTGCCATTGCTGCCATCAGATTCGCAACCAGTACTGGTGCCTGCTTGCGGATCGCTGCTCCTGTCTTCGATGTCGGCAGATTCGAGCAGTCACCCAGGCTAAAGACGTTGGGGTAGCGCACGTGCTGCAACGTATGCTTGTCAACCTCTACCCAACCAGTCGTATGGGCCAGCTTACTGCTCTTGATCACATCCGGCGCACTCATCGGCGGTGTTACGTGCAACATATCAAAGTGGACGGTTACCGTCTCCTTCGTCGCCAGATTCATAAACACCGCTTCACGCGCTTCGCCGCGCACTTCAATCAGATCGTGCTGGTAATGGACATCGATACCCTTGCGCGCAACAACCCGATTCAGCGCATCGGCATACTTCTTAACGGCAAAGATTGCAGTACCGGCATGGTAAAAGTTAATCTTGCTCTGTTGGCGAACACCTGATCGGCGGAAGTAGTCATCGGCCAGATAGACGATCTTCTGCGGCGCACCACCACACTTGATCGGCGTACCCGGCTGGGTGAAGACCGCATTGCCACCGCGGAACGTGCGAATATTCTGCCACGTATACTCAACGGTGTCATACGAGTAGTTCGAGCAAACCCCATTCTTCCCCAGCGTCTCCGGCAGACCCTTGATCTTGCCCCAATCAATTTGAATGCCCAATGCCACAACCAGATAGTCGTAGGTGATAGTCTCACCGTTGCTCAGGGTCAAACTATTCGCATCAGGGTCAAAAGCCTTGACTGCTTCCTTGATCCATGTCACGCCGGGTGGAATATAATCGGCTTCCGGTCGTGCCGATTGCTCGCGGGGAAACACACCACCACCAACCAGCGTCCACAATGGCTGATAGTAATGGACCGTTGACGGTTCGATCAGCGCCACCTCTGGCGGATTCGGTTGATCCATCAATTGGGCCGCAACGGTGAGACCGCCGGTACCACCACCGGCAATAACAACCTGATAGTGGCTCTTGGCCATAGCAGTACCTCTTTCTCTTGCGAATAGCAGCTTGTGCTGCGACATGCCAGTAACGAGTTTCTAACTAGCCCGGTAATTTCTGACCGAATCGTTCGGCGAAATTCAGGGCAAAACCGAGCGACCGCTGGACATCGCGGTTGAACAGTGCTCCCAGTAACGCCATCGGCCCGGCCCGCCGTGGTTCGCGCTGAGCACTCACCAGCGCATGGGCCGCAGCCCCCATAACCTGCAGGGTCTTGGGATCAAGCACACCCGAACTCATCAGGGCTTTCATTTCGTCGGATTGCATTAAGGCAACCAGATTGCGGAGCGCGACTAAACCCTGACGTGCCGTGTCTTCCAGATCGATGCCCTGTTTACGAATGGCTGCATAGAGTTCATCGATCATATCGACGGTCATCGCCGCAAAACCCGGTGCCTGCCGGGCCAGTTCATCGAGCGTTACCAGTTGTTCACTCAAGCCAGCCAGTGCTCGCAAGGTCGCCGGATCGGTTAACCGCTCAAGCGCGACGAGACCCACCTTCAATCGTTCGTCGATATCAACCCCGGCACTGGCAGCGTCACGGTACAACCCATCAACCGTGTCAGTCGCCATCGCCAGCAGCGCCGGCGCTTCATCGGCGAGGGTGTTGACCTTCGCCAGGTGCTGTTCAAGCCGATCCATCCGCTCCATCAACTGGTTGAGGAGTTCAGCAATGTGACCGACTTCCAGCGTGTGAACCTCACCGGCTGGTCCACTGTTGGTATGCGTGTACGTCATAGTACTCCCTGCGTCTTGCGCCCGCTACGCAGCGGGCTAACCACTATTCGCCTCGCTGTTGTTTCTGCCGGTAGTAATGGCCACTCCTACCGGCAGAAACAGCACGCTGTCAAACAGCAACTGCTGAAGCCAGTTCTCGCCAGGTGCCCTGCGGATCGACCAGCGTCGCTACGTTGGTAAAACCAAACCGGCGCAGTAAGCTCGTGCCAACCTGTGAGCGATAGCCGGTTGCACAGTGCGCAATAATGGGGGTATCCCGTGGAATGTCGTCCAGGCGGCGCGGCAGATAGCCGAGCGGAATGTGCAGCGCACCGGGCAGATGAATCTCTTCGTATTCGGTCAGGTTACGCATATCGAGAATGACTGCCGAATGATCGCTCAGAGCGGCGCTCAGGTCTTTCACCGTAGCGGTCGGCAACTGCACGAGATTATCACCGAGCGCTGACGCCGGCAGGTAACCGGGAATATCATCCACCCCAATCGCCCGCAAATCCTTCAAAATCTGATTCATGTCGGCGCCATCCGGCACAACCAGGTAGGTGGGCTTGTTGAAATCGACGAACCAGCCTACATATGTGCTGTACATCTTGCGAATGGGAACACTGATGCTGCCCGGAACGTGACCGGCGACAAACTCGGCAGCACTGCGCAGATCAAAGACCATTGCCCCTTCTGCCATTGCCTGATCGAGAAGTGGCCGCTCGACCTCTACCGGGGTTGCCAGATCGTGCAAAAGCGCCGGCCCGACTTTGTTGACATACTTCATGCGGGCAAAGTAACGCGGTGGTTCCGGTTGACCCTTCAGCAACCAGCGCACAAACGCATCTTCATCGTCAAACTGGAACGCCGGGTTGAAACGCTTCTCGTAACCGAGTGTGCTCGATGGAATGGCGCCCAACGCCTTGCCACACGCGCTGCCTGCACCGTGAGCCGGCCACACCTGCAAATAGTCAGGAAGTTCGGCAAACCGTCGCACCGACTGGAACTGTTTGCGTGCACCCGGCTCCTTCGTACCAGAAATACCGGCGGCCTCTTCCAGCAAATCAGGGCGCCCAACATCACCGACGAACAGAAAATCACCGGTGAACACACCCATCGGCTGATCGGCACCGGCAGTATCGGTAATCATGAAAGCAATGTGCTCTGGGGTATGGCCGGGGGTTGCAATCACCTGTACCTTAATGTTGCCAACCATCCACGTATCGCCATCCTTCACCAGAATGGCCTTCTCAATTTCTGGGTAGGCATACTTCCAGTTGGCATCGCCCATATCGCTCAGATACATCTGGGCACCGGTACGGGCAGCCAGCTCACGGACACCGCTGACAAAATCGGCGTGAATATGAGTTTCCGTTACATGGGTAATCCGCAATCCTTCTTTGGCGGCTACGCGCAAATACGGCTCTACATCGCGCATTGGATCGATGACCATTGCCTCACCGGTCTTAGCGCAGCCGATGAGGTACGAAGCCTGCGCCAGCATCTCGTCGTAGAAATACTTCAGCAACATCGCTTTGCTTCCCTTCTTTTTCACGTATGATTAGCCGTACCCGATCCCGTATGACAGCTTTGGCGCCAATCGCTTGTTGAGAGTGTTGGGATTTGACAGTTCTGACAATAGCAGAAATACCCCCTTGGCAGAAGCCGAAACATGCTTATACTATCTCTAAGCAGAAACTTATAGCTCAGCGACACAAGAATCATTGCATCCAGGAATAGATGCATTTCTCTGAATGCACAGGTTTGATCATTTGGTATCGACAGGTTGTCTAAACAGCATAACCAGGAGCAACGATGCTCGATCTCTACAAACTCGATATCTTTACCCGCGTTGTAGCCGCCGGGAGTCTCAGCAAAGCGGCTGAACAGCTACACATGACGCAATCAGGGGTGAGCCAGCATATCCGTGCGCTCGAAGATTCGTTAGGCACTGAACTCTTCGTGCGTGGCCGGCGTGGTGTTGAGCTGACGCCAGCCGGTCAACGTCTGCTGGCGTATTGTGAGGGCATTTTTCGCCTGGTCGCCGAGGCCGAACTGGCAGTGACTGATGTTGCCGGTCTGCGAGATGGACAGTTGACGATTGGGGTGACACCCGGTGTAAGTGCCTATCTCTTGCCTGAATGGGTGCAGATGTTTCGCCAGCGCTATCCCAACCTCGCCGTGAGCGCCCAAACCGGCACGACGCCATCTATCGTGAATGAATTACGGAACGGCAGCCTCGATCTGGGTGCAATCGAGGGCGAACTCGATAGCGCGGAACGTGATTTGCAGCAACAGGCGCTGCGCGAATTCGATCAATACGTCGTCGTTGGTCGCCGCCATCCGTGGTGGGGGCGCAGTGAGGTTCATTTGCAAGAGCTGGCCGGTCAGCCGATGGTGATGCGCCAATCGAGCAGTCAAACGCGCGTCTGGCTCGATCATGCCCTGCGCGAGCAATCATTAACGCCCCGCATCATCGCCGAACTCGACAATCTGGAGTCGATTAAGCGCATGGTGATGATCGGAACCGGCCTGACAATCCTGCCGCTCTACGCTGTAACTGCCGAACAAGAAGTTGGTGCCCTGCATCCCATCCCTATCGCGGGCCGGCCACTACGCCGCACACTACGCCTGCTATGGCGGGCAACCCGCCCCCTATCACCGGTGGCGTATGCCTTCCGACAATTACTCATTGCGCATTACGGTCATTGATTTTTGCCCGCAGACGTTGTTGCATCTGAACAATTAAACGTTCTTCCAAAGCAGGTGGTAATGGCAGTGGTTCATCTTCAAGGTGATGGAGCAGGCTAATTGTCTGCCGCAACGACGCCAGTAATTGCTGGCAATCTGGACAACGACGAAGTTGCTCTTCCAACTCACTACATTCAGTCGCACTCAATTCACCATCGAGATAATCGTTCAGAAGATCGATGAGTTCATGACAGGAATGATGGTCACTGGTCAACATCACGCTGCTCCTCCACCGCTTCGACATAGCGAGCCAGCAGTTCGCGCAGGCGCAAGCGGGCACGATGCAGACGCACCTTCACCGCTGCCGGACTGATGCCCAGTTGTCTGGCCGTCTCTTCAGTACTCAAATGCTCAATATCGCGCAAGACTATCACGACCCGCAATGCATCGGGTAATGTGGTGATTGCCTGCATAATTTCGCGCCGTAATTCCTCATCGAGTACAGTCCTGGCCGGATCAACAGCCCAGCGTGGTGCCAATTGCGAGAGTGAGGTTTCGCTGCTGAGATCACCTATTTCGTCAAGGTCAAGCTGCGCCCGCTTCTGCCGCAGCAGCATCAATCCCTCATTCGATGCAATCCGGTAGAGCCAGCTTCGTAGACTGCCTGCACCGGTATATTCCGGTAACGCTGCACACGCCTTGATGAAGGTCGTCTGCAACACATTCTCAGCTTCGTCAGCATCACCTACCAGGTTGAGTGCGCGGGCATACACAAGCGGGGCAAAACGTTTTACAAAACACGTACAGGCATCAGGGTCACCGCGCCGCAAACCGGCCAGCAGTGCCTCTTCATCATCGTACAGCGACAGATCAATGGATAGTCCCGACACAGCAATTCCTCCAGCACAGCTACTTTTTCCAGTATAGCATGTCTGCGCTGGACAGCTCTCTGTGCTTTGATCAGCTAAACCCGTTTCACAGCAATCTGTTGCAGAGCGCATTGCGTAGACATCAACCTGCGCTCTACCGAAAGCAATCCGCGAGGTTCAACAGCTATCGCCGGTAGCCCTGTCCTCATAAACCGGCTATGCCTCAAGCGGCTGTCTGCACAACGCTATCGGGATAGCTGAAAGCATCAACTTCAGCTATCCCGATAGGAGAGCAGGACGGCACCAGCTTTCCTGTAGTCTACAGAGGTATTACTCTCGCAGAGCAGGCATTACGCCGCCGCAGCAATCGCTTCCCGCAGTTTATTGACCATCATCCCTTCGGGCACTGCACCTTCGATATGCACGAGATCATCTATGACGGTCTTGGGCACTCCCATCACCGCGTAGCGGTCGCCCAATTCGGGGAATTCGGTCACTTCGATGCCTTCGGCAGAGATGTACGGACTGGCCAGAGCCAGGCGGTACGCCATCACCACTGCGCGCGGGCAGTACGGACAGGTTGGCGTCACAAAGACTTGCAAGTGCATTGGGGATTGAATCGTCTCCAACAGCGCCATGGTTGCCGGTTGCAAGTCAGGCTGTACCGCACCACCGGCCAGACGGATAGCTTCAATTAAGGAAGCAAATTCATAACCACTGGGCAATCCGGCAAAGCGCAGGCCGTGATTCTGCCGCTCTTCACCAACCAGGAAAACAATTCCCGGCGCTTTGTCAACACCCAATTCCGCAGCATAGGCACTATCCTGATCCAGATCATAGACGTGCAGACTCAGCATTGGATGGAGAGCCACAACTTCTTGCAACAGTTCCTGGGTGACCTCGCTGTACTCACCACTTTCGGCAGAGGTGAAGAGCACGATGTCTACCGGTCGATTCAGACCTGTAAATGCTCCCTGCACCGCCTTGCGATCTTTTTCCTGCATAAGAGCCATGTGTTGTTCCTTTCACAATAATTCGCATCACTACCAATAAGATGCAAGGCCGGTGCGTTTAGTTACATTGCCGGTCTCAGGCACGGCCTTCTCTCATAGCTATGATACCAAAGCCTACCCCGCACAGCACCAGGATTCCGGCTAACGTGCTATTCACCGCATAACCGGCAGTCACGCTCAACCACGGGGCTACAAGCGAACCGAGAATCCGTCCACCGCCGATACTGGCCGTCATTGCCGCGAGTACTGTGCCACGGCCCTGCGCACTGAGACCACTGATCAAGGGGAAGGTCGAGACGATGGCAAACTCAAAACATAAATCAAACGCCAGCAGCAAAATCAGAAACGTGAGCCAGGACGTACTCTGCGGCAACAAAAGCAACCAGACACCTACCAGCGCAAACCCACCAAGTACTGCCCGGCGCTTACCGATGCGGTCGGTGAAGAGGGTTGCTGCCAGTGAACCGATCAGTTCAACGACCCCTAACAATCCGAAGACGAGACCCAATTCTGTCGTGGTAGCCCCAAATGTGTACTCTAACCAGCCCGCGTAGCTGACAAAAATCAACTCAACGGCTGCCATCTGCACAAAGATAAAACTCAGCGCGGCCAGGATAACCGGTTTGAGCACGATCTGGATTGGATTGACCCCGGCAGATGTATCGCCACCGAACTGTGTGTAGTGAATGCGTTCATCGTTTGGTAGCATTGTCATCAAGGCAACCGTGGCAATACCAACAACCGTCAGACCGGCAAAAACCATTGCCAGGCCAAACTGTTCTGCTACCCAGGTTACCAGTGGTATACCGAGCAACGCCGAGAGCGCCCAGCTCAGTTCCAGCACTCCCAGCAAACGTGCCCGTTGAGAATAGTGACTGCGAGCGCTTACATAGCTCTGCAATGCCGGCATCGCAATCGCCACCGCCAGACCGACAAGCGCATACCCGGACAGGAATAGCCCAAAACTACTACTCACCCCACAAACTGCAACCCCCAACACAAAGATAATCCCGCCCCAGAGGATCACAATCCGATCACCAAACCGATCACTCAACACCCCACCCAACGGACTCAGCAGTGATGCGGCAACCTGGACGGTTATCAGCAGACTGGCTGTACTCAAATCCACGGCAAAACTGGCAGCAAGAAACGTCAGCAATGGATAGACCAGACGAAAGACCAGACTGATCAGCCAGCGCATCCAAACCAGCATTGCCACGTGGAACCACGATAGTGTCTGCAAATTCGTTGTGGTGCCTGTTATCATACCCGTGATACTCTTTCATTGACAGTCAGTTCACAGCAGGCTATCATTTTAGCTACCGTAATCGCTGTTTAGACAACAACCTTATACGTATGCAACGCCAATATCACTCGTGGCACAGCCCTGCCCTTAACCGAACGATGGAACTCCTTGTTTTTGGTCATGCTGGTGCGCCGGTCCTGGTCTTTCCCACATCGCATGGCCGTTTTTACGAGTACGAAGACCGGGGGATGGTGGCAGCACTCAGTCATCATCTTGAACAGGGTTGGATACAGCTTATTTGTGTCGATAGTGTTTATAGCGAAAGCTGGTACAACTACACTGCCGACACCGATGCCCGCATCTGGCGCGAAGAACAGTACGAGCACTACCTGATAACTGAAGTGTTACCGCTTGTGCGCCATCTCAACCCTAACCCGTTCCTGATCGCCACCGGCTGCTCATTCGGGGCCAGTGAGGCTGTGGTTTTTACCCTGCGTCATCCGGGTCTGGTACGGCGGGTGATTGGTTTATCGGGACTCTACGATCTAAAGCGATTTTTCAGCACCTATACGCAGGGTGTCTATTTTCACAATCCGGTAGACTTTGTGCCCAATTTAAACGATCAATGGACAATAGATCGCCTGCGTGAAACTGACATCATACTGGTCACCGGGCGTGACGATCCGTCAGCGTGGTCGAATGAGTTGTTGTCGAGTCAATTGTGGGCGAAAGGCATCGGTAATGCGTTGCGCATTTGGGATGGCTGGTACCACGATTGGCCCTACTGGCAACGTATGATTGTACAATACATTGGCGGGCATGATTAAAGGCTATATACGGCTAATGGGTACGTGAAAACCCGATCGGAAACCTGAATATATCAGGCACGGAAGAAATATATTCCAGGGGAGCTGTTAGCGAGCTGAGTAGAAAAGCTACTTCTAGTCGCGATCAAGGGGTCTGATTCATAACAGACTGAACATTAGAGCATGGCACAGGCACAAAGCCTGTGCTATCCTTTCTCGCAGTATATTCCCGGCCAGAATCCACCGTCATGCCCTTGTAAAAAAGCCGGTACCTTCGGACTATTCAACCATCCTGTGAGCCGTTCTATACTGATAACCAGAGCAAAAGCTTTTGCGGGAGTGCGTGCTATGCAGAACAAACCCGGACAATCTATCGTTGAGATGGCACTCTTGCTGCCGGTTATGCTGATCGTCTTGTTTGGTATCATCGAATTCGGCTATCTGATCTTCGCCTATTCGATGGTATCGCAGGCGGCACGTAATGGTGCCGAGGCAGCCGCGCAATTGCCGCCATACGAAAGCTGGCTACAATTGCGGAACAACCCGCCGGCTAATTATCCCGGCTTTACAGCAGATGCCTGCGTGCGCGGGATTATGGAAGCGATCCGGTCGGACATTGTGCTGTTCGATGGCAGCGGGAATGAGGGACGGCGGATTGAGGATTATGTCATCATTCGCTATCCGAATGGTGGTCAAACTCGAAATCTCAACGACCGCGGGCCGATTGAGATCGAGATTAACTACCCGGTACGGAGCATTACGCCGCTCTTCGACTTGATTGGGCTGCAAGATGGCACGCTCAACCTGCGTGTCGTGCAGCGCCGTTCGATTGAGAACCTGGGCGTCGATCCCAGAAATCCACGTGGCGTAGCCTGTGCCCGCAATGTTGCCGATTGGCAAGAGATGCAAGTGCTGATGCAACCGTAGGAGAGTGGGGACATGATGAACACGAAACGTCGTCGCAAAACAGTCGGCCAGGCGATAGTTGAATTTGCCCTCTCGGCTACGGTCATTTTTCTCTTGCTCGCCGCAGCCGTTGATCTCGGTCTGATCTTCTTTACGCTTCAGGCGTTACGGGCCGCAGCCCAGGAAGGTGCCACTTATGGTAGCTATCCGGTGGTGGTTACCAACAGCAGTGGCCAAGTGACCGCAGTAACCCTGAACTATACCGAAATTTTTCGTCGTATTCGTACTGCCGGTGGCACCCAGCCGATGGGGGTAGCAAATCTGCTTGATCTGAATGGCGACGGGGTGGATGATGCCAACCAGACGGCTGTTTTCAATGCAAGTAACCCGACGAATCCAAATGGTTTTGTGATTATTGAAAACCCCAAAGGTGCCAATCCAGCGAACCTGAGTGGAACATGCGCAACTACGACACCGCGGGTCGATATGCGCAACGCCGGTCAGAATTGCTGGATCAGAGTAACTATTCGCTATCGTTACCGGCTCTTCTTCCCATTCGCACCGGCATTCGGACAGGAGATTATTCTGCGCGTTACGCACACGATGCCTATTCGTAGTCAATTTGTCGGCTGACAGACGACAGCCCGCCACCGTTTAAGTCACGCTCCTACACTATGGTGTCAACGCAGCAACTGGAGGAAAGTATGGTGAAGAGAACACACACGTATCGCCCGCTCAAACGGGTGCGCGGGCAGAGCATCCCGCTCCTGGCCCTGATGATCGTCGTCTTAATCGGAATGGTTGCGCTGTCGGTTGACGTCGGGCGCACCTTCTCTGAGGAGCGACGCGCTGTAGCCGCAGCTAACGCTGCTTCGCTGTCGGCGATGAATACCTATATTCGCCGACCGGCCGGGACAACCAATACGGTTATCTACGACTCGATTGTCAATTCGCTCCGCTCAAACGGGATCGATCTGGCCAACAACCCGAATATTCGGATGGAGGCCTACTATTTGAATGCCCGTGGCGAACCGATTGAGGGTGGTGCCCAAATCACCCGCGATGGTACGGTAGCCCCGGACAATGTGGCCTATATTCAGGTCAATCTGGAGGGTGAAGTAGATACCTTCTTCGCCCGGGTTGTCAATCAAAACCAGTTGCCGATTGCCGCAACCGCCTACGCCGGCACCTGTCCGCCCACAGATGGCGTGTATCCGATTGCCATTGATAACGACTACATCAGTGGCAATGAATTCCGCAACCCGGGCGATCAGAATGGTGATGGGAAGATTGATAACAACTGGCAAAAGCTCACCAGCGGCACGTACAAGGGCTATACCACGATGCGGCTCTACCTGACCGAAAACAACGTGCCTGGTGGCTTCGGCTGGCTGCGCTGGCTCAATGGCCGAGGAGCGAGTGGTGCCAATGCTAACAGCGCCCAGGAGCTGGAGCTGGCATTGAGCGGTACCGGTTCGCTCTCAAAAGGGTTTATGGAAGTTACACCCTGGCCGGCCCCGAATTTACCCCAACCCACCGGCTATCCTGAACAGCCCGGTCAACTGAATGTCGGCGACTGGGTCTATGGCAGCTCTGGCTTCACTGCCAGCAATGATCGGCGGGCTGCACTCGATGCGCACATCAGCAACGGTACGCGCATGATCCTGCCAATCTACGACGTTGCCGTTGGCCAGGGATCGAATGCAGCCTATCGTGTTGTCCGCTTTGGCCTCTTTGTTATGACAGCATATGGACGTGAGCGTAACCGCCCCTACATGGATTTTATCTTCCTCGGTGATCCTGATCGGCAGGGTACGGCTTGTTCGGCTACACCACCGCCCCCTGAAGATACCAGCATCGTACGTCTGACCGGTAGTGTTGAGCTGTGGCCGGAGTATCAAATCGTGGCTAATGATCGCCCGCCGGTTCAGTATGTAGTTATCCTCGACGCAACCGGCTCGATGAGCATGAACTTCAATGGTCAAGGTAAGCTCAATGGGCAAACCCGCCAGTGCATTACCGGCCCGCCCGGGTGGCCGTTTCCGGATGACCCCAGTTGTGATGGTTCACCAAACTTTGCCTGGACTCCGCGCGAAGAGCGCCGTATCTATGTTGCGAAAGAGGCGGTTCGGCTCTTGATCAAACAAACCAATATGCCCGGAAATCCGGGATACGATCCCACTCGCCCAATCGATCAAATGGCCATCGTTTGGTTTAACCAGGATGTACCGGAAAGCCGGATTATGCTGGGTGGTTTCAGTTCTGATCCGGCCGCGCTTGATCGAGCCGTGTTAGATGCCGGTAAAGTCAACAACGATCCATATCTGTCACAAGGTGGTACCAATACGGCTGGTGCATTCTACCGGGTTGGTCAACTGCTCGGACGCGCACCGACAGGAACGACACAACTCGGACGAGAGTGGACCTATCGACGGGCAATCATTCTGGTTACCGATGGTTTGGCCAATATCTTCCTCAATACGAGCAATGGTAACCTGAATGGTGGTCAGAGTGGCATGACTACTTACCCGACCGGTCACCCGTGCCGCTATTCTGGTGTAGCTGATGACGCTCCGTGTCAAACTACCGAGATCGGTGGTAAATACCAGGGCCGTGATCGACCAATTACTCAGATGGTACAGGAAGCCACGAAGATTAAGTCTAATCAGGCTGTACAGACCGATATCTACGTACTGGCGATTTCAACTGTACCAACAGTTGGTCTGAAAGATGGCGTTGCCTCAACACCCCGTCACTTCTATATGGCATCGAGCCTTGAACGAGACTCAGAAGGCTTGACCAATGTAGATCGGATGATGCTGGCTATCAACGCCGAGGTTGAAGGTGCACCTTGTATCAGCGGCAGTGATGGTGAATGGCGCGGAACTATTCCCGGCAATCACTTCCAGTCGGTTGGTGGTTTGCGCTATCCGAACGTGGGTGAGGTCATTCTCGAAGACTTCTCGACCGGAAGTGTTTATCGGACACCAATTGTGGCTGGTACCGATGGTCGGGTGCGCTACACCTTCGAGGAGATTCCACGCGGTACCTACCGCTTGCAGGCCTATCTCTTCTACCGCCACCCGCTCGACCCGCCCACGGCGATGCCACGGATGTATAGCCAGCTCTTCAACGGCAGTTCGAGCCAGTCTGATATGGTAGTTGTGCTTGAACCAAGTGGGCAGGGGGCCGGCTTCATCTCGACAATTGAGCAGAATCTGCGCCTGCGCCTTGACGGGAATGTATGTAGTGTAAACTAGGTAGGTAGGGTTGTGCCGCAGAGATGCCATGGTGCGTCTCTGCGGCTTTTGTGTATCATTACGTCATTTCCCCATCAACTGCGCTATCAGGTTCACACTGGCTGCGAGGAGGTTCCTGATGAGAATTGTTTCCCGTTTGCACCGACCATTGCGGCTGCTTGCGTTCTTCTTTATCGGTGCTGCGTTACTGCTTGTGCTGCTACCACCAGTTGCTGTTCAAGCGCTTGAGGATGAAACTGGAGTTACCGAAATCATCGACAATACCCAGGCCGAGTTTGCCAGTGGCGTGTTCCAGCGCACAGTCGTCGCGGCAACACCTGATTCACCAACAAACCCCGATCAGATCGGCGCAATCGAGCTGGCTCCTGTGGGAGCCTTGAACCGCAACAACTGGCGTACTGCTACTGCGACATTACCCCAGCCATTGAGTGATGCGCCGGTCGTTGCCCTGGATCGATACCTGTTTGTGATCGGTGGCGCAACCAGCCCAGATGCAGAAGCAGAAAACCGTTCATCCTACGTCTATCGCGGCATTGTTGATCAGGAATCCGGTGAACTGGTTGCACGGGCAGAGCCGTACCCCAACGGCAACGATACGTTCGCCGCATTTGCGATCCAACCCACTGACCCCGGCCCTGATTGTGACACACCTCTGGCAGGGCGATCACGGGCAGGGGCAGTTGCTGTACCGGCTACCAGCGGGACAAATCTTGGCTTCATCTTTGTGATCGGTGGCAGTATGTACGATACTGACTGCCAGACATATGATTTTTCCACCAATCTGGTGCAGCGAGCGACAGTAAATGCAAGCGGTGACATCATTGGTTGGAGCGCACAGAACAGTTGGCGCTTCCCGACCCTCGATGATAATGGAAACATTATCACGGATGTAAACTTCCCCGAACTGCGTGGAGTGCAAAATGTGCAGGTCGTTCATGTGCGTACCAGTGCCGGGATTGATTTCATCTACGCTATTGGCGGCCTAAGCATTGCGCCCGCACAATTTTTGCAGGAAGATATTTATCCTTACGTCTTCTATACAAAAGTTGACACCAACGGTAATCTTGTCCATCCAACCTCTGCTGGATCGGCGACCGTCTGGGCCAGACTGGCCGATCTACCATTTGCCCTGCATTCCGGTACCGCTATCGCCGCCAGGACCACCCGTATCGAAGGTGGTGTGCCGGTACAGCAAGACGCTATCTTCCTGCTAGGGGGTTGTACCGATATTGAGTGCACGACACTGAATACATCAGTATACCGGGCCGACATCAATCCAACAACCGGCGCACTGACCTGGACAAACCAGGTTGCCCGTACCGGTAGCGGCGGTAGCCAGGCGATCAGTATTCAGGGACGGCAGGGTGTTACCGGCATTAGCTTCAATAACCGCATCTACTACGTGACCGGATCTACATCAACAGGCACACCGGGAGCTGCCGGGGCCACGGCGACTATTCCGGTTGCCATTTACAACGATCAATTTCTGCTCGAAGATTTAACCAGTAGCAGTAACTATTTCGTAGGGTTTGACGAGAATAATGACTATGTTCTTCCCCAGCCGAATCGTCGACTCAATGCGTCTGTTGCGCTGGTTCCGGCTGTGCCGCCAGCGAGCGGCTCGACGCAAGTAAATGCAGCATGGATGTATGTCATCGGGGGTTCGAATCAATCAAACCAGCCAACCAACACCATCTTTGTTGGCGGGGTGGGTGGTGCAAACGAGACCACCGGCACTATACGCGCCTCAGAGGGTTGGTATTACTCGCAACCATTCTCAGTATTAACCCAGGGTGAAACCTCGCGACTCCTGGCAATGAAGTGGTTTACCGACTTGAATCCCCCCCTGGCTAACCCTGAAGCTGATATTCGGATTCAGTTCCGGGCAGTGGTGACAAGTGGCACCTGCCGCGAGAGCGATTTTAATCCCTCTACATCCACCAGCAACCCATCACGTTGGCGTGATCTTGATGGAGATACCACCGATCCTGTATTACGTTCCAAAAACGGCGAGAATGTTGTGCGCCTGATTAATGCGTTCCCCGGTGAAGAGATTAAGGCGACCTGTATGCAGTATCGGGCGCAGTTCATTCAAGACCCCGGTCAGAACTCCTATACGCCGAAACTGCTGTACTTCGCCGTTGAGAAGGTTGTCGCGGCTAAGCCCGACATTTTAATCGACACCTTCAATGTCCAGACAACGAGTGGGAGTTTTACGAACATTGCACTCACGTTGCGAAATCTGCGCAATAACGATCTCAGTGCTACTCGCAGTGTAGTGGCTGCTGTCGGCGGTGGTGGTTTCTTTGTCGACCTCTGTATCGTGAAACGAACCAATCCATCAACACCGGCATTGACGGCAGTGCCGGCACCTGACCCGAACGCCGGCGCAGGTGCGACCCCGGACTGTGCGACGGTATCGGCGCAAGTACCAAAAGAAGCCATGAATCCAGGGGCTACCTATACCGTTCCGTTTGCCGATTGGGTAACCGCAAGCGGAGGCACGCCTGTTGACTGGAATGCGATCTTCGGCGAACCGGGTACATACGACGTTGGGATTGTTGTTGATTACAATGCCCTTACCGGTGAAGATGCGCAGGGACGCAGTAACAACCGGGGTGAAAATGTTTCTCCGCCGAATGGTATTATTCGGACGGTAACGATTACGGCACCACCGAATCCCAATCCGACAAGCTACGACATTTTTGTACCGGTGATCCTACGCTAACAGAGTGGAGATCGGGGTGTAGGGTAAATGTGATTGTAGGGAGTACTGGGGAAGATGATCCTTCCCCAGTACTTGTATCACAATATGACATGGAAGGTTGGAAGAATGACGTTCCTTAATTATCACATTTGTACATGACCTCATTTGGAGGGAAAGTCAGGAGAATTGATCACGATATACAACTGTAGTGCAAGTGCGGTATTGTATCTTCACTTTATACTTGCTTCGATATTCCTCGCGAATTGGCACTCACTTTTGTAACGCTTGTCTTTGATATAATAAAATCTGTGCAAACACCAGCTCTGATCATCGTGACCGGTCATCCGGCAACCGGTAAAACCACTCTCTCGCAGGCGTTGGCCACCGGCTTACGCCTGCCGCTGCTGAGCAAAGATGCCTTCAAAGAGGTGATGTTTGACGGGTTAGGATGGTCAGATCGGGAATGGTCACGCCGGGTGGGTGCAACCGCGATCATGATGCTCTACCATACTGCGGCAACAATCTTGCAGAGTGGTCAGTCGCTGATTATGGAGAGCAATTTTCGGGTAGACCTCGATACCGAACGGATGCAAAACCTGCACACAATTGCCCCCTTTACTCCGATCCAGATTCGCTGTGTTGCCAGCGGTGATGTCCTGGTTGAACGTATTCTCTCCCGCATCGCACAGGGAGCGCGTCACCCCGGCCATTGTGATGATCGGTCGCCAGCCGATCTCGAACTGGTGCGCAGCCGCGGCGATATTCCACCATTACCGCTCGGAGGACCACTGCTGACGGTTGACACCACCTTTCCCGAACAGATCGATATGAATGCTATCGTGCAATGGGTACGCCAGCATTTGCAATCAGGAACCGCTTTCTTGTAGTAGTGAGGAGATCATCATCATGAGGCCGGCTATTATTCATCCCACTGCAACAGTCGATCCGCAGGCCCAAATCGGCGATGATACGCGAGTCTGGCACTGGACGCAAATTCGTGAAGATGTGGTTATTGGCAGCGAGTCGATTATCGGGAAAGGCTGTTATTTCGACGCAGGTGTTCGGGTTGGGAGTCGCGTCAAAATTCAGAGCAATGTCTCAGTCTTTCGCGGGGTTACTATCGAAGATGGCGTCTTTGTCGGACCACATGCCTGTTTTACCAATGACAAAACACCCCGTGCAATCAACCCTGATGGTACGTTGAAAGGCCTGGAGGATTGGACGGTCACCCCGACCCTGGTGAAGTACGGCGCCAGTATCGGTGCTAATGCGACCATTGTCTGTGGTATCACCATTGGACGGTTCGCGATGGTTGCCGCCGGATCGGTCGTTACCCGTGATGTGCCTGATTATGGGCTGGTGATGGGTAATCCGGCCCGTCTGGCCGGTTATGTCTGTCCGTGCGGATCACGTCTGCCGGGTGGCCCAACCCGCCAGACGGAAGCACGAACCTGCCCGGCATGCGGACGGGTGACGGTGATTGAAGGGAACAGCTAACGAATGGTCTGCGGCGCCGAAGGCAAGGCAAGTTCAGCACGCGCCGCGTCCCACAGGCCGAGCGGCGCCAGATCGATCTGACCGCTGACCGGATCAAGTAGCAAGACCGCACGAGCGAAGTATTGAGCGATACGACGACTGCCATCGGCCAGGCGGGTCTCGAACGGTTCGCTCAGCGGATCACCAAACACCAGGGATGCACCATGTCGCTGCCAGAAGTCAGCGAATGGCCCGGCAGGCCAGGGAACAGCTTCCACAATCGCATCGGTTCCGCCATACGCACGTGCGGTCATCGCCTCGCTGCCCAGGGAAGCCATGCGCACGTAACGAACGGTATCGCGCTGCGTCTCATCAATCTCAATCACTGCGTGTGTAAAGCGCTGGCGGAAACCGGTCGCCGTTGCCTCTGCCGGAGCTAATGGCACCCCAAACCGCGCTTCACCACCAAGCGCCTGCCAGAAACGATAGATGACAGCCGGTACCGTCATGTCGTTAACCTCTCCCTCTGCGGGTAAGGGTAACACCTCTTGCGCATTCATCAGGACTGCCCGTAAACCGGCCAGATTCTCGGCGACTTCCGGCTGATTACCGGTCACCAGTTCAGGGGTAATCGCGGCAATCCCCAGACCACCCGCCCAATCGTGCATACCGCCGGTAATCGTGTAGCGATCCCAGAAGCGAGCATACTGATAGCCGGCGGCTGCGGCGTAGATTTGGGCCATCGCGATTGAGGGCGGATGTTCGCAACTGGCCGGAAAGACCAGACCGGCGTTCGAGTGAAGAAAGATAGCCCCTGCCGCATCCAGCAAGAAGGCCCGGATGAGCCTGCTCTCGATCTGCGAATCAGGGTAGGGACCACCGGTATCCGAGACGATCCCTCGCGCACCCTGCACACGCTGCCGCCAGTCATTGTCTGGACAGGCGTCGTGGGACGTGTCCATATTCCGATTCAAATCAACACCGGCAGCATCAAACCGCCAGCCGCGGGCCAGTCCGTCGGGATTGAGGACCGGAATAATGACCAGACGTACTTCGGGCGGGATGTCGGCAGGATTGGCGCGAAAATGTTCGATCAGTGCCAGCGCCAACTGATAGGTGTTGGCCTCCGGCGCACCGTGCGTAGCCCCGATCACGACCAGTTTACGCGGGCCATCACCAAATATGACTGCCTCTATCGGGCGTCCCTCAGCCGAACGGCCAACCTCGACCGTGCGGATGGGCAATGTCTGCATTGGTGATAACCAGGACCACCAGGTAGTGGTAGCGAACAAGAAAAAGATGAGATATTTCATGCCAGTCTCAGTACCAGACCCGCTAAGGATCAGCTCAACGAGCCGATAAATAACCTCTTACAACCGCGCCTCCTCTTTCAGGCGCAAATAGGTATTCACAACCGAAACGGTCAGGGCCGTCGCCGGCACATCGAGCGTCAGCGCACCACTACGCTGAATCTGATCAAGAATCATTCGCCGCTCATCGGCCAACTGTTCTGCGACTAACCGGCGAAACAGGGCCTGGCTATCCTGTACCGGATGGCCGGCAACGCCAGTAATATTAGGATCACTGATCGTCACACACAACGGTAAATGCCGACGCGACAGCCGGCGCAGATGGCTGATAAGCGGCTGTGCAGCCGCCGGATGCGAGAGATCGGTAAAAATAACAATCAGCGCACGCCGCTGCTGATGTTGATCGAGATAGGTTAAGGCTGCCGGCAGATCGGCTTCTACCAGTTGCGGCTGGACATTGTAGAGCGCATCGAGGAGGCGATGGAACTGTGCCTTACCCTTGCGTGGTGCGATAAAGTTCTCAACCTGACCGGCAAAGGTGAGCATACCGGCATAATCACCTTTGCCAAGGACAACAAAACTGAGCATCAACGCTGTATTCACAACGTAGTCGAGGCGGGTCAGACCGGGATCGTCAGGATGCGACGGATCGGCCACCGGTGCCGCCATTAATCGCCCGGCATCAATCACTGCAATGACATGCTGACTGCGCTCGGCCTCAATCTCGGCGACAATTGGTTGCGCACGACGAGCAGTAGCCTTCCAGTTAATCCGGCGATACTCGTCATTGGTCGTATAGTTGCGCAGATGCTCAAATTCGCCCCCCAGCCCCAATTGCCGGATCGAGCGCAAACCAATCGTGCGTAATTGACCGCGCCGGATCAACAGATCGTATTTGCGTGCTTCCAGTAGATTTGGGTAGACCTGCACCGGTCGGCTAGCCGGGAAGCGCACCTGCCGCCGATGACAGCCGAGTACCCCATCGTAACGCATGACAATATCACCAAACTGATAATCGCCACGCCGTTGTGGGCGCAGATGATAACGCAGCTCACAGAGACCAAACGGCCCGGCTTCTCCCGGCAGCAAATCAACGTCAACCGGCATCTCGACCGGATACTCATCCCGCACAACAAAGCGCAATGGTCGAGCCGAGGTATTGGCTACCAGAATGGTGACCAGATTGGCCGTACCCAGCGACAGCCGCGACTCGTGTAGTCGCTCAACATCAATCTGGTCAGGTCGCGGTGAGAGCAAGACATCGCTAACCAGCACGCCACCAACCACCACCAGGTAGATGACTGCGACCCAGGCCAGATACGGTACAAACGCTGCACCGGCAATCAACGGTACAGCCAGCAATACGAGCATGAGGAGGCGTGGTGTTGGAAGCATACAGTCTGTTTCATATGGTCAGCTTTGCCCTGATCTATTATAATCGACCAGGATCACCATGCGGAGGGAACGATTGCAGGAGTCATAGCGACATGACCGATTGCGGAGAGTACGTACTGGGGTGATCCGGTGACATCTGATCGGCACTACAGGAATAACAGCACAGACGCCAATCTGTGCCTCATCTGACGGACAATACTGAAATTGCCGGCCACTCTCAAACGGGCATACAAAGAGATTACTGTTACAACTCATTCCCATATCATCAACATGCTTTTTCAGAAATACTTTCCAACAACCATCTGGCACCGTCTCCGCACCGTGCCGCTGCGGGAATGGTCAACCCTGCCGCTTTCAACTGCAGAAGGTTCGCTCATTTTTATGGCAGCCTTCCTCATCTCAGCCGCACTGGGTGTTGTGCGCCAGATACTCTTCAACGCGCACTTTGGGATTGGCGAAGAGGCGGCAGCGTTATACGCAGCATTTCGTCTCTCGGAAACGATTAGTACCCTGATAGCCGGTGGTGCGTTGACCAATGCGCTTGTGCCACACCTGCTACTGGCTGCGCGTACCCAGCAGCGTGCGATCTCGCTGCTGGTAAGTCGGGTGCTCACCCTGATGCTGGTCGTTGTCATACCCATCACCTTTATCCTCTGGCTGGCTGCCCCACCGTTGCTCCGCTGGTTCGTCGCACCGGGACTCGATCCGCAAACCCAGGCGCTGGCTACGTTGTTGACCCGAATTATGCTCGCCGAACTTGTGCTCCTGGTCGCCGAAGGCGTGCTCAGTGCGGTCTTGATTGCCCGTGGCCAGTTCTTCTTACCGGCAGCCGGGATTGCCCTGCGCAACACGATGATCATTCTCTCGCTATTGCTGCCGGAACCAACCATCATCACTGTAGCCATCGGCTCGCTCGGCGACTCGGTCATTCAACTGCTGATTCTGATTCCTGGCCTGTGGCACCATCGTCTGCATGTGCGTCCGGCCTGGCAGATCAACGACCCGCTGGTACGCGGCACACTCCGTCTGGCGATTCCCGGTGCCATTTCAGGTGCCATCAACTACAGCAACGCGATTGTTGATACAGCGGTTGCCAGCCTGGGTGGACAGGCCGCCGGACTAGGTGCAATGCACAACGCGCTCTTGCTTGGTCACCTACCGCAGCGGCTGTGCGGCATTGCAATCGGCCAGGCTGCCTTTCCGTACCTCGCCGCAGCGGCGGTCAGTCGTGATCGCAAGCTATTTCAGCAACGCTGGCTGACCACCATCACAACTGCGGCTTTCCTTGCGACAATGAGCGCACTTGCCCTGATCGGAGGTGGACGCTGGTTGATTCGTCTGATCTTCGAGCGCGGAGCGTTCGATAGTGCTGCGGGTGATCTGACCTTTGCCATTCTCCAACTCTTTGCACTTGGGCTACCGATCTACGTCATCGTCGAAATTACCGGGCGCGCTCTGGTGGCCCTCGGCGATGCCCGTACCCCCCTGCTTGCGAACGGCGTCCAGTTGCTGACCAGGATTGGCGTAGCAACCTTGCTATGGCCGATAGTGGGAGTACTGGCAGTGCCGATAGCTACCGTTGCCAGCGGGATTGTCGAAGTCAGTATTCTCTGCGGTATCTTGTGGAGACGGCTGTCTATGGTGACGGATTGGCATACTATCGGCGATCCAACCGTATCGCTATAGTATGCCCGGCAGCTCATGCGCAGGCCACCAATCAGCAGAGGTAGTAACCAGGATCGAGTTTATTCATTGCCTCTGAGTATCAATAAATCTTCTCGTTCAATATGATAGGAATGAGTTATGATATAAAAAAGCATCGATCTCGCGTCGCAGGAGAGCGCGATGACACCAGCAACCCCTCCATCCGATACCCCTGAGTCGCGCTGGCCGGAATTAAGCACTGTAGCGGCAATTGACATACTTGATCAATTGCCTTTCGCAGTATGGATTGTCGATACCGGCTACCGTCTCGTCTACGCTAATCCGGCTTTCATTACTCAATCCCCACCAGACATACCTCGTCCAATTCGTACCGGTACACGAATGCTACCGGACGAAAGTGATGTCACTCAGCACCAGCGCTGGCAGCAGAGCTACCGGCGTGCGCTAGATGGCGAGCATGTCACAATAACCACCAACACGACCACCTATCACCTGCAATTGATCACGATAGACCCGGTACGGCAGTGGATTCTCGGCTACGCCGGCACCTTTCCAACAACGGAACATGACACGCGCTTCCGGGCTGCGATTGAAACACTGCCTGATCCATTTGGCATGTATGAAGTCATTCGCAACCCGCGGAACCAGATTGTTGATGCACAAATCCTGGTTGTCAATGCGGCAATGTGTCAGATTACCGGGTATCGACGCGAAGAACTGCTCGGCCAGCGCATGCTCGATCTCTGGCCCGAATTTACCAACGACGGCACCTTTGCCAGTCTGCGTCACCTGGTTGAGTCAGGAGCACCGGTACGACGTACCACGACCCTCCTTGATCGTCATGGTGTGCAGCGGCATATCGAATTGCATGCCGGCAAGCTCGCCAATGGCTTTGTATCGATCTGGCGTGATATAACTGCTCAGCAGCAGCTCGATCAAAAGATACGACAGCAAGCCGAACTCCTTGATCAACTTGTTGATGCCGTCATTGCGACCGATCTCGATTATGTCGTTACCAGTTGGAACCGTGGAGCCGAACGCATATACGGCTGGTCGGCCAGCGAAATGATTGGTCGGCGCTTAGGTGAACGTATTGAAACACGCTTCGCCGACACCAATTCCGAAGAGGCGACTGCAATTTTGTGGCAGAGCGGACGCTGGGAAGGTGAAGTGGAGCAACGGCGACGCGATGGGCAGTATGTGCCGATCCATTCAATTGTCGTACTGATTCGTGATAAACAAGGCACACCCACCGGCATCGTGGCCGTCAACCGTGACATCAGCGAGCGTCGTCATTTCGAGCAGTTACTGATGAAAGCCAATCAGCGCCTCGAACAAGCCATCGTCGAAGCCCGCCGCCAGACCGCCGAAATCATGATGGTTAACGAATTACACGACCTCTTGCAGGTTTGTCAGACCGCAACGGAAGCGGCGGAGGTCATCTCCTTCAGCCTGCAACGCATCTTTCCACGCCAGAGTGGGTATCTGATGGTACGTCAGGCCGGAACGGCCAATCTCAATTTACTGGCCCAATGGGGCGAAGCAGACCTTGCACCGGCAACCATGACCATCGATGAATGTTGGGCGCTACGCCGGGGATTAATCCATCGCACCTGTACCAATGCAGGCATTCGCTGCCCACATATTCACAGCAACACCCCGGCCTGCACCTCCTGTATCCCTCTTGTTGTGCAGAGTGAAATTTACGGTCTGTTGCACATTGCCGGCGAGGAACTACCACGAAGCGAACTGATTGTTATGACCGGCGATACGATTAAACTGGCGTTGTCCAACCTCGAACTGAGAGCCACCCTGCGTGAGCAGGCGATCATCGATCCGCTGACCGGCCTCTACAATCGCCGCTATCTGGAGAGCAGTCTGCCACGGGAACTCCACCGGGCGCAGCGCGAGCAGTTACCGCTGACGATAGCGATGATTGATATTGATCATTTTAAGCAATTCAACGATACGTATGGCCACGACGCCGGCGACGTTCTCTTGCGCGAACTGGCCGTAATTTTTCGCGAGCATCTGCGTCAAAGCGACCTGGCCTGCCGTTACGGTGGCGAGGAATTTGTCCTGATACTACCGGGAGTCAATCGGGAAACTGCCCGTACTCGCTTACAGCAACTCGCCAATACGGTACAGCAGCGCCGAATCACGTTCGCCAACCAACTGATAGGACCGGTGACCATATCGATTGGCTACATTACGTATGAGAGAGGTGAGTATCACATCACCACCCTCATCCAAAGCGCCGACGCCGCGCTTTATGCAGCCAAGCGCGGCGGACGCAATCGCGTGATTGATTTTGCCGATCTACCGCCCGACCAGGGGGATGAATGACTTGATGGGGGACTGCGTCACGGTGACTCCCACCCCATTACTGAAATCACTACATACCAGCTCATTGCAGGCACGCAGGCGTAACGTATACTGCCCCTGATCGAGCAACACACTGTTGTTGAGTAACTGCAACATCCAGACCACACCATCAGAGCGTCGTGCTTCCACGTCGTAGCGCACAGCACCATTGACCGGCGTAAACGAGAGCTGGACAAGCGGCCCACCATTACTGTTCAAACCAAGTAATGTCGGTGGTTCGAGACTGGCAGATGGGGCAGCCGAGCCATACTCGAACGCACCGAGATCACAGGCACCAACCCGCGGGGCACCGCGTTGATCGGTCGGCGGACAACTGGCACCGGCGTTGATCGCCGGACTACCGGCCTGCAAGGCAAGCGTGGGCATCGGGCCGCCGTGAGCGGCAACCGCTGTATCAACTCGCGGATCGGCCTGCGTAATCCCGGAAATACAGGCCCGGCCAACCGGACTCTGCAAATTACGACTACCGCGAAACGTGCCGAAGCATTGCACCGAGTCGTGAGAACTGCCGATACGATTGGCACCCACAATCACATTTCGCAACTCAACATCGGCACTGTTGTTAGAGGTATTGTAGATACCGCCACCCAGTCGATCAGCGTAATTATGCGCCACAGTCACATTGACGACCGTTGCCTGACCACCACTGAAGTAAAGACCGCCACCGTTCCCTTTATCGGCATTCGGCGCATCGGCCCGATTACCGACGACGGTCAAATTGCTCAACAAAGCAGTATTCCAGCCCGCATGGAATGTCGATTGTGCGACCAGAACTGCTCCGCCAATATCTTCAGAGCGGTTATTCACGAACGTTGAGTCGCGTAGGGTTAATGGGCCATTATGGTGAACCAGAGCACCACCACTGGCCCGGCCATTACTGTTGAGGTACACCACATTATCGGCAAAAAAGCTACGTTCAATTTCAGAGCGATCAGGATGGTAGAGGTATGAATACACCGCACCACCAAAGTTACGCGCCTTATTGCCGATAAAGATACTGTCCCGAATCAGAATTTGTCCACCAACATCGCGCGGGCCGGCCCCGTCGTTGTAGATGGCACCACCGAAGCCAAAATTCGCTACCACACCGCCGTGCGAACTATCGTTATTCCGAAATATCGAGCGCAGCACGGTGATCGGACAACGCAGGTTATAGATGGCACCACCGTTAATACCCCGATTATTCTCGAACAAACTATCTTCGATGTGTAACTGGCCGAAGTGCATCGAAATTGCTCCACCGCCCTCTTCATCAGTGCCGGCAGTGCTATCGTTGTTACGGAAAATACTGTTGTAAATGAAGACGCGGGAGTTGAGACCGGCGGAACGGATCGCGCCACCTTCCACACTTCGCCCATTAACCAGGGTCAGATTACGAATGGTGAGGGTCACATCGTACAGCCAGATAATCCGGGTACGCCCACCACCACTCAGCGTCACCCGGCCACCCTGTTGAGGGCCACCGCCGTCGATCTCAGTATCCTGACGTAACTCTAATTGGCTGGAGAGGGTAATAGTGACAGGTTGAGGGCCACAGTTGAAGGTGATACGACCGCCGCCGGCTACAGCAGCCCGTAGTGCGGCTTCGGTACAGCTCGCTGGAGTACCATTACCAACGACGCCAGCAGCTCGAACGGGTGTTGCTGTCCAGATGAGCAGGATGCTAAGGGCGATCAGCCAGCGTACCGAATATGAAATTTTCGTCATTGTAAACCCTACCTCGTTGGTGTGAGATGAAGTTTCGTTCATCTTGAAGATAACCAGTATGTTCAGGCAGGTCTACATGACTTTTTGGCTATATATGCATATAGGACTGGGGGGTAGAAAGGGGGTACTTGATGACAAAATAGTAATGTAGCTTTCATCTCTCACGTGCAGGGCACGAAGAGAGGATTTGTCAAAGGCAGAATAGAACCTATTTCAAAAAACATCTACTAGAAGTTATCTCATTCATTGCCGAGCGACTCAAGGATCACGAGAGAACACCCTGGATCCACGTAACCAGCCGGATCAACGGCATGCTACGCACCGGATCGTGAGCACGGCTGGCGCGGCAGCATGGCTGCCGCACTCCAAACGCTGCGTCACGCGCATGACAGGCAGGTAAGGCACCCCATCCAACGAGCGAGGGCACTGGCGATGGTCGTCAGCCTGCCTCGCTTTACATACCGGCAGCCTGGACGCAGGACAAACTATCATTAGTCATTGGCAAGCGTCCATGCACCTGTGTAATGGTCGGGTAGCTGACAGTACAACTTTTATGAAATAAGTTCCAGACACCCGCACCACAGATGATGTACGTCACTACTGCTACTCACCTGCTGCCACAACTGAGAAGCGTTGGTGAAATTACAACTCGTGGAGTAAATTGCTAACCAATCATTACCTGACCTAACGAGATCCGTAGGAACTGGTTTCGTAAGAGCGGATTCCGCAGGGGCAGACTCCGTAGGGGCGGGTTCTGAACCCGCCCCTACGGAATTGCGTGTATCACAGTTCTGGAGCGCAGAAGCCGGAATTCCGCACCCACTACGCTCAACACCACATACGTGTGTTACCGATCAGACAACCGGCCCCTATCCACTCCAGGCAAACCATATCTAATCATCACCGCGCTGATCCATCTCTGCACGTTCGAGCGCGCTGCCGATACTGAAGTACTTCGCTTCTGGATGATGCACGACGATGGCAGCCGTACTCTGCTCAGGCACCAACTGGAAGGCTTCGGTCAGCGTTACCCCGATCTCTTCGCCGGGCAGAATCTGCCAGAGTTTGGCATGCTCGGCCAGATCGGGACAGGCCGGATAGCCCCACGAGTAGCGCTTGCCACGCCGTTCATCAAGGCCCAGGCCCTGGCGGATGATGCGGTTGGTGTACTCTGCCAGCGCCTCGGCCAGGCTGACACCCAGGCCATGGATGTAGTAGCTACGGCTGTAGTCACCGCGTTGTTGCAGGGTTTCAACCAGCTCATCAACCGCGCTACCCATGGTAACAATTTGGAATGCCGCCAGATCGTACTCGCCACTCTCTACACTGCGGAAGTAGTCGCTGATGCAGAGCCGTTCACGGGCGGGTTGGCGCGGAAAGACGAAGCGCGTCAGTTCCCGACGGCGATCTGCCGGATCGTAGACAATCAATTCCAGCCCATCACTTTGCACCGGGAAGTAGCCGTAGATGACACGCGGCTGAAGCCAGCCATCGCGCTCGGCTTCAGCGATCAGCTCCCGGACTTTTTGATCAAACTCGGTGCGCAGGCGCTCCCACTCGGCGCCTTTGGCGTTCTTTGCCCCCCACTGTAAGCGATACAGGCTGTTGCGGTCGAGGCACTCCACAACGTCGCTCAGGCGAATACGGCTGGTTGCCCGCCATCCCCAGAACGGAGGTACCGGTACCGGTACGTCGGTGCGCACAGCCGACCGCACACCATCGGCACTGGCTTTTGCCGCTTCACCCAATTCGGTGAGCGCGACCCGACCGGTTACGCGCCGGTGAAGCACATTCGCCGCCTCGCGGATCGTCTGCTCGATAAACTGTTCGCGTGTCGCCGGATCGCTCAGGCGATCCATCGTCTCCAATCCCTCGAACGCATCTTTGCAGTAGAAGACCCCGGCAGGATACGGCTCTTCATCATCAACGAAGGTGATCCGCTGACCGTACTGACGATTGATCGCCGCTCCACCCACCAGAACCGGAATGTGAATTCCACGGCGGTACAGCTCCTGGACACAGAGCGGCATCTGCTTACTGGTACTCACCAGCAGCGCCGAGAGACCGATAGCGTCGGCCTGTACTTCGAGCGCTTTCTCGATGATCGTATTAATCGGTACCTGCTTACCGAGATCGTAGACCGTGTAGCCGTTGTTCGAGAGGATGGTGTAGACCAGATTCTTGCCAATGTCGTGAACGTCGCCGTACACGGTGGCAAGCACCACCTTCCCTTTGCTTGCGCCTTCGATCCGATCAAGGTAGCGTTCAAGGCGGGCAACCGCCTTCTTCATCGCTTCGGCACTCTGCAAGACAAACGGCAGGATGAGCTGACCAGCCCCGAACAGATCGCCAACTTCTTTCATAGCCGGCAGCAAAACCGTATTCAGCACATCAACCGCAGCCTGCCCTTGCGGTGAGGTACCGTGTTCGTTACGTAGCGCTGCCGCCGGATCGCTCAAGCGCAAACCGCTCGCCTGCAAGCGTTGATCAACCGCCTGATCGATATCGTCTTCAATGCCTTCCTTCTTACGATGCAGGATTTTCCAATGCAGGCGCTGATCAACCGTCATCGCAGCAGTTGGGTCTTCGCGTTCATTATCCTGCGAAGCCGCATGCTGCTCGAAATAGGCGATAAAGCGTGCCAGGGCATCTTCGCGGCGAGCAAAGATCAGGTCTTCGCACACTTCGCGCTGAGCCGGATCGATCTCGGCATACGGGGTGACATGCGCCGGATTGATGATCGCGGTATCCAATCCGGCAGCCACAGCGTGATAGAGAAAGACCGAATTGAGCGCAGCACGGGCATGCGGGGCAACACCGAAGCTCAGGTTGCTGACACCAAGCGTGGTGAAACAGCCGGGAATCCGCTGCTTGACCAGGCGAATCCCTTCCAGCGTTTCGATGGCCGAATAGCGCAACTCTTCCTGACCGGTCGTAATCGGGAAGGTCAGCACATCAAACACCAGCGCTTCGGCGGGAATACCGTATTCCTCTTGAGCGATGCGGGCGATGCGTTCGGCAATGGCGACCTTGCGTTCAGCAGTGTGGGCCATGCCCTCCTCATCGATGGTCATCGCGATCACGGCTGCGCCGTAGCGGGCTGCCAGTGGCAACACCTTATCAATCTTAGCGCCACGCCCGCCTTCAAGCGAGACCGAGTTGATCAGTGCACGACCGGGATAGATCGACAAGGCTGCTTCGAGAACATCGGCCTCGGTAGTGTCAATGACCAGCGGTAGCTCGATGTTGAGCGTCAGCTTTTTGATCAGGCGCGTCATCTGCTCTTTTTCGTCATTGCGCTCGGTCATGGCTACACAGACATCGAGCATATGCGCGCCACTCTCAACCTGTTCACGGGCGACTTCCAGAGCGCCATCGTAATCATCACGCAGCAGTAAGCGCTTCACCTTCCGTGAACCGAGCGTATTCAGGCGCTCGCCGATCATGGTCAGGGTTGCGTCCTGGCGTAATGCGGCAGCCCGAATCCCCGAACTCACGCTCGGAATATACTCAACCTGCCGCTGCTTCGGGCGCGGTGCGTCACCCAATATCTGGCGCAAGCGGGCAATGTGGGCAGGACGGGTACCACAGCAACCGCCGACCACAGCGACTCCATACTCACGCACAAACTCACCCAGAATAGCCGCAAACGGCTCCGGCTCCATTGGATAGACCGTGCGGCCATCGACCTCTAGCGGTAAGCCGGCGTTCGGGATACACGAGATCGGTTTGCGCGAGTGGGTAGTGAGATACTGAATGGCCGCCCGCATATGTTCGGGGCCGGTGCTGCAATTCAACCCGATCACATCAACCGGCATTGCTTCGAGCGTCGCGATCATAGCCGGCACATCAGTACCGAGCAACATACGGCCCGACAGATCGAGAAACACCTGAGCCTGCACTGCAATATCGGGTCGCTGAAGATCAATCTTCGCCCGCCGAATGCCGTCGAGAGCAGCTTTGACCTCAAGAATATCAACACTTGTCTCGACCAGCAGCAGATCAACACCACCCTCGATCAAACCGATTGCCTGCTCGTAGTAAATATCCGACAGCTCGGCGAACGTAATATCACTCAGCGCCGGATCGTCGGAAGAGGGCAACTTACCGGTTGGCCCCATCGAACCGGCAACATAGCGTGGCCGACCATCACGAGCGGCGAACCGATCAGCAACACGACGGGCCAACGCGGCAGCCGCCCGATTGATCTCGACCGTGCGTTCGCCCAACCCCCATTCGGCCAGTCGTGGCCGGGTGCTCTGGAACGTACACGTCTCAAGCACATCACAGCCGGCCTCAAGAAAAGAGGTATGGATCGCCTCGATCACATCAGGGCGCGTGATCACCAGATAATCACGGCAACCAAACGTTGCTTCGCCCCCGTAATCAGCGGCTGTCAGATCGAAGGTATCAATCGAGGTCCCCATGGCCCCGTCGAAAATCAAAACCCGTTCGGCTAACGCCTGAAGATAGGTTGGTCGACTCACAGTTGCCTCACCTGGAATACATAACTGTTGCCAGACTCACACACGAGCGCCGGCGATGATTGATCAAAGCGCCGGCGCTCGTCACATCTACTAGCAATAATACTCGATATGCAGCAGGATTTCAAAGGGATGCGGGCCAGTCAACCCGTAGCGACATTCATCAATGAGTGTGCCTGTGTCACAGCGCGTACCTGCCGGGGTGAGAGTAGCCCATACGCTTCATCAACGGCCACTCCTCACCACTATCACCAGACATGAAGGATCGACTTCAATTCAATGTTGTCTGACTGTTCGTCGCCAGATAGATCACACGCTCGCCGATATTTGTCGCCCGATCAGCAGTTCGCTCCAGCGCATGCACCATATCGAGGAGATCGAGCGCTGCCTCAAAGCGATCCGGGTCTTGACGCGCCTCGGCAATGATCAACTCGCGGAGGGTGTCTTCCAGTTCATCAACCCGCTCATCGTGGGCAGTCAGCGAGCGAGCCAGATCAGCGTCCTGCCGCAAAAACGCCTCCAGGCTGGTATTCAACATTTGCAGTGCCAACTGCGCCATCTCGTGAATCTGGGGAGGTGGCGGAATGAAGACTGCACGCCGCGAAGCCCGCCGGACCCGCTTGGCAATGCTATTCGCGTAATCACCAATCCGCTCAAGCTCACTGGCAATCGCCGACACCACACTGGTGAGACGCAAATCAGAAGCTACTACCGGCTGTTGGGTGGCCAGCACGTGAATCACACTCTCTTCGAGCGCACGCCAGGCATCATCAATCTGCCGATCATCGTTGATAATCTGCGCCGCAGCCGTCGAGTCCCACGTCTCCAGACAGCGAATCGCCCGCAGCAACTGCTGCTCGACCATACTGAACATCCGCAGCAAATCTTCGCGCAGGGCACTGATCTGCCGAATATATCGCTCGCGCACCATGTGTGTATCCCTCCCTCAGCCTGGTATGGCTCGATGTCACGTATACCTGTACCACCACGTTGGACAAGCCGGTCCTGAACAGTCCAGGATGCTTTCATTATACTTGAAACCTCATCAGTGTGGCGTGGGATAGGAGATAGAAGATAGGAGATAGAAGATAGGAGATAGGAAGTAGGAGGTAGGAAGTAGGAGGTAGGAGATAGGAGATAGAGGATAGGAGATAGGAGGTAGTTGACAGGTTCATGCGCGGGAAAGATGTCTGTGCTACAGGGTTTTTGTCTACCGATCTCTTCGCTCAGTCCCCCAACAATCTCCCCTTGACGGGGTGATCAAAGCGTGGTACAATAGTGTCAGTTTTACACCAAAGAAAGGAGGCGAGTCATGGCTGCGATTACAGACCTGGCCCGGCGCAGTACACCATTTCTCGACTATCTGGAAGCGTGGTACACGAATCTGCCCCAGGTCGATCTGGCGACGATTGTTGGCACTACCCCAGAGCGCGTTGCTCTCTGCTCGATTGATATGATCAACGGCTTCTGCAAAGAGGGTCCTCTGGCCGGCCCACGGGTGGGTGCTCTGATTGAGCCGGTTGTGCAGATCTTCCGGCGCGCTTACGATCTGGGGGTACGTGCGTTTGTGTTAACGCAGGACACCCACGATCCGGCGACGCCAGAATTTGCCGCGTATCCACCCCACTGCCTCGCCGGTACTGCCGAGAGCCAGACGATTCGTGAGCTGGCCGAGTTGCCGTTCGCCGATCAGATTGTGGTGATTGAGAAGAATTCGCTCAGTTCTCATCTGGGTACTCGCTTTGGGTCGTGGCTGGCCGAGCATCCCCAGCTTGATACGTTTGTGCTGGTTGGCGATTGTACTGATCTGTGTGTGTATAGTGCGGCTATGCACCTGCGCCTGGAGGCGAATGCGCTTAATCTCAAGCGACGGGTTATTGTGGCGGCAAATGCGGTTGATACGTTCGATACGCCGGTAGAAGTTGCGCGCAACCTGGGCATCTACGCCCACGACGGCGATCTGCACCATGTCCTCTTCCTGCATCATATGGCGCAGAATGGCGTGGAGGTCATGAATATTGCGTAGCCGGTGGTGGTAATGGTGAGGCAGCACCAGCTAAAGCCGGTGTTGTGGTAGGGTAGAAGTTGTCGCTTTAATCACCTACAGACCACATGATCGTGCCGGGCACACACCGTATCCCCGTGACCAGCAGGGTTAGCGGCATCATATACGCCTGTCACGAAGCACGGCTGTTGCGGCAGCATGCTGCCGCACGCCAAACGATGCGCTACGGGCAACCCGGCTGGAAACAGTATCCTCTCCGGAAAGAGATACGACGACGTGTTCAGTAGCGAACATCGCTAGCCTGACGGTACGATCACGAGCGATGGCTTCTATCGCACTTCAATCCAACCCCCCACGATACGAATGCGCATCGCCGGGAGGTAGCTCTCACAACCAGAAGGGCGGGCTTGTACCCAGATGCGACCAGGGCAGGCAAAGATGGTATATCCGCCTGCCCATAAGATAAAGCCAATATAGATGATCCAGACGAGTACTCAAGCACTCTTGCGGGTGCGCTTTGATGAACGGGAAGGTGAGGGCAACGCAGGCTCGTTCTTTGCCGGCTCTGCCGGTGTCTCAACCGCAATCCAAACCCCACGATACCAATGCGCATCGCCGGGGGGTAGCTCTCACAACCAGAAGGGCGGGCTTGCACCCAGATGTGAACAGGGCAGGCAAAGATGGTATATCCGCCTGCCCATAAGATAAAACCAATATAGATGATCCAGACGAGCACTCAAGCACTCTTGCGGGTGCGCTTTGATGAACGGGAAGGTGAGGGCAACGCAGGCTCGTTCTTCGCTGGCTCTGCCGGTGTCTCACCCGCAATCCAACCCCCTCGATACGAATGCGCATCGCCGGGGGGTAGCTCTCACAACCAGAAGGGCGGGCTTGTACCCAGATGTGAACAGGGCAGGCAAGGATGTTATATCCGCCTGCCCATACCGTAAAACCAATATAGATGATCCAGACGAGTACTCAAGCACTCTTGCGGGTGCGCTTTGATGAACGGGAAGGTGAGGGCAACGCAGGCTCGTTCTTTGCCGGCTCTGCCGGTGCCTCACCCGCCTGCGCCTCATCGAGCGTATTGGTGATGTAGTCACACTTCGGGTAGCGCGAACAGCCGTAGAACGGGCGGCCAAATTTTCCTCGCCGGCGCAGCAATTCACCCTCGCCGCACTTCGGGCATTGGACACCGGTCGGTTCGGGAAGCGGCACTGGTTTGCCGTCACGCCCGATCCGGCGGGTGTTGTTGCATTCCGGGTAGCCCGAACAGCCGAGGAAGGGGCCGAAGCGGCTCTTTTTGATCACCATGGGCCGGCCACAGACATTACACAGCACATCGCTCGTCTCAGGCGCACTGGCTTTGTCGATCACAATCTGACCTTGTTCATCACGGTGAAAATCACTGGTAAAATCGCACGACTCACCGTCGCCTTCGCGGTTGTAGCGCGAGCAGGCCAGAAATTCACCGTTCCGGCCAAAGCGAATCACCAGTTTCCCCTGACCACACTTCGGACAGTCGAGATCGGTGACGATCTCTTCGCGTTTGACATTGCGCATCTGGCGCTGCGCCTGTTCAAGCGTTGAACGGAAGGGGCCGTAGAACTCGCGCAGCACCGGCACCCACTTCTTCGATCCTTCCGCAATATCATCGAGCTGCTGTTCCAGGGCCGAGGTAAAATCGTAATCGACAATGTTGCCGAAATGCTCCACCAGCAAATCGGTCACCACCCGCCCTAGCGTTGTCGGGATCAGCTTTTTATCGACCATCTCGACATATTCGCGTTCTTGAATCGTCGAGAGTATCGAGGCGTAGGTACTGGGCCGTCCGATGCCGAGCCGCTCCAGCTCTTTCACCAGGCTGGCCTCGGTGTAGCGGGGCGGTGGTTCGGTGAAGTGCTGGATCGGCAACAGCTCAACCAGTTGCAACGCTTCCCCTTCAGCCAGCGGCGGCAAACGCCGTTCACTGTCTTCGTCTTCTTCGCCTTCATCGAGGCTGACGTTATAGACGGCGAGAAAACCGGGGAACTTGAGCACCGATCCGGTAGCGCGGAAGAGGTAGGCCGGCGCACCGGCAACGACCGGTGTTGCTGCAATGTCAACGGTTGTGCTATCGAAGACTGCCGGTGCCATCTGCGAGGCAATAAACCGCTTCCAGATCAGATCGTAGAGCCGCCACAAATCGTTTTCAAGCTTTCCACTCAACTGTTCGGGCAAGCGGGCGCTGCTGGTTGGTCGAATCGCCTCGTGTGCCTCCTGGGCACCCTTCGCCTTTGTCTTGTACACCGGCGGCTGATCGGGCAGATACTCTTTGCCGAAACGCTTGCCAATCACATCACGCGCTTCAGTCTGCGCTTCCGCAGCAACCTGGACGCTGTCGGTACGCATATAGGTAATCAGACCGACCATCCCGTCCTCACCACCAATATCAACGCCTTCGTACAGGCGCTGGGCAAGGGTCATCGTCTTCTTGGCACTAAAGCCCAACTTGCGCGCTGCCTCTTGTTGCAGGGTGCTGGTGGTAAAGGGAGGAGCCGGGCTGCGCCGCTTGTCGCGCCGCGTCACCCGCACGACGGTATAGGCAGCCCCCTGCAGATCGGCCACAATCGCCTCGGCCTGTTCGCGATTCTCGATTGAAAACTTTTCAAGCTTCTTCCCATCGCGCTCAATCAGCACCGCCCGGAAGAGATCACGCGGGGCGACACCGGCATCTTTCAGCAGATCGGCCTCGATAGTCCAGTATTCCTGCGGTTGAAACTGCTCGATCTCCCGTTCACGCTCGACAATCAAGCGCACGGCAACCGACTGCACACGTCCGGCGCTTAAGCCTCGCTTTACTTTATCCCAAAGCAACGGGCTTAACTGGTAGCCGACCAGCCGATCAAGTACGCGCCGGGCCTGCTGCGCTTCCACCAGATTCTGATTGATCTGGCGCGGTTGTTGCAGCGCCTGTTGCACAGCATTGCGGGTAATCTCCTGGAAGACCACCCGATACACCGGCGTCTTCTTCGGCAGCTTGACCGCCTGCGTAATATGCCAGGCAATCGCCTCGCCTTCCCGATCCGGGTCGGTCGCCAGGTAGACCGCCTCGGCGTTGCGCAGAGCCTGGCTCAACTCGCTGACAACCTTTGGCTTGACAATCTCATACGAAGGCGCAAAATCGTGTTCAATATCGATTGCAAGGCCGCTCTTGGGCAGATCACGCACGTGCCCCATACTCGAAGCAACCTTGTAGCCTTTGCCCAGATATTTTTGAATCGTCCGCGCCTTTGCCGGCGACTCAACAATCACAACTTTTTCACCCATGTGATAATTCCTATTATTATGTAATGTCCGTCTTTCAGCCTCGTCCATCTTGCTTTCGCACTATACGCGGCCCGTGCCAGCTTGTCAAGAACGATTCGGGCGCAAGAGCAGGCAACACCGACAACAATGGTGTATGATAACAGTAAGGTTTTTATAGCAAAGGAGAAGTCCCATGCTCAGCGAAAAGATCCAACAGGCATTGAATCGCCAGATCACCTATGAATACGCCGCTTCGTACACCTATCTGGCCATGGCTGCCTACTTCGAGTCGCTCTCGTTGACCGGCTTTGCGCACTGGTTCCGTATCCAGAGCGAAGAAGAACGTGAGCACGCGCTCCGCTTCTTCGACTACGTGAATGACCGTGGCGGTCGAGTAACCCTCGGTGCGATTGACGAGCCGCAAAACGAGTATGCGTCACCGCTTGACGCCTTCGAGCATGCGCTGGCGCATGAACAACGGGTTACGGCGGCGATCCATGCCATTTATGCGCTGGCCGCGCAGGAGAACGACTACGCCACGATGAGTATGTTGAAGTGGTTCATCGATGAGCAGGTTGAGGAAGAGAAGAGTGCTGATGAGATCATTCAGCACCTTAAGCTCATCGGGAATGATGGCGTTGGCCTGTTGATGCTTGATCGGAAGCTGGCCGAGCGCGAAGAAGAAGAGGATGAGTAGCGAGTGGTAGGGAGTAAGGGGACGGCATGCCGTGCCTCTACGGTTCCTGTCGTACCAGTAGGGGCGACGCATGCGTCGCCCCTACTGACATCCAGACCGCCTTCATCCTTTCCCTTCACCAGGCTCACGTAAGGGTACAGTCTTCCCGGCCCAGTGCCAGGCACCGTTTTCACTCCGCCTCTCGCCGTCCCCCTTCACTATTTTCTTCATTTCGTGTACAATTATGACATTAGTGCAAAAACGTATAGAAAGTGCAGGCTATGATCTGGTCTGATATCGCCTTCTATTACCTGTTGCCCTTACTCACGGTCGTTGCATTATGGTTGGGTCTCACCTTTGGTTTGATCTGGCTGAACCGACGCGGGCAATGGGTTGCCGGATGGGCGGTATTTCTTAGCCTGCCGGTCTTGATCTTCGCCCACAGTGAATTGCTCGCAACACGCCACGATCTGAGCGCAGGCGGGGCCTACCGGGCTTTTGCTGCCGGTATGTTGATCTGGGCCTGGCACGAGCTTGCGTTCTACAGTGGTATCCTGGCCGGCCCACGCCGCAAGCCCTGTCCACCCGACGCTCGTGGATTTCAACGCTTCTACTACGCCCTTGGCACCCACTTTTACCATCAATTGAGCTGTCTGCTCGAACTGGGCCTGCTGGTTTGGCTGCTCCAGGATGCCAGCCACTGGCTGGGGCCATTGACCTTTGGCCTGAGTTGGGCACTGCAACAGAGCGCAAAACTGAACGTCCTGTATGGGGTACGCTCGCTCCAGGTTGATCTTTTTCCGGCGCATCTTGCCTTCCTGGCCAGCTACTGGCAACCAGGGCCACCAAGTGCCTTTTTCCGCCCCAGCGTCTCGGTAAGCACATTGCTGGCACTGATGCTATGGCTGAGTATCGGTGCTCATATCGGTGATCCGGCAGCCATTCGGCTTGCCCTGTTGGCCAGCCTCCTCACCCTGGGCGCACTTGAGCACTGGCTCCTTTTGATTCCTGCACCGGCGACTGTCCCCGCGCCGGCGACCGATTAATGCCTGTTCTCACCACTCTTGTAACCGGGCTGAGCACCATGCATTACAGGATGCGTACATATGCATCCTGAACCTGCGCTTGTCGCCAGCGGCTGTATCGGTTATGATGAATGCGCAAGGTGTGCGAAAAAGGAGCACCCATATCATGCTAGAAGCTATCTTCTCTCCACAATCGGTAGCCGTGATTGGCGCGTCACCGGACCCGGCGCGTCTCGGCCACCGTGTTCTGAAAAATATTCTCGATCACGGTTATCAAGGCAATATCTATCCCATTCACCCCCGCGCAACCGAAGTGCTTGGGTTGTGCGCCTACCCTTCAGTGCTTGATGTTCCTAATCCGATTGATCTGGCCGTGGTCGTCATTCCACCGCAACACGTGATTGCAGCGGTTGACGAATGCGGTCGAAAGGGGATCAAAGGACTGGTCGTAATTACTGCCGGCTTTAAAGAGGTTGGCGGTGCCGGACGCGAACTGGAACGCGAACTGTTAGCTACCGTGCGCCGGTACGGCATGCGCATGATCGGCCCCAACTCGCTTGGTATCATTGATACCATCAGCAAGCTGAACGCCTCATTCGCGAATGCTATGCCCCTCCCCGGCAACATCGCCTTGATGTCGCAGTCGGGTGCAATTTGTACCGCAATTCTTGATTGGAGTCACCAGCAGGGCATCGGCTTCTCGCGTTTTGTCAGTCTGGGCAACAAGACAGATGTTGATGAAGTAGCGTTGCTAGAAGCCTGGAACCGCGATGAGCATTCCAGAGTGATACTGGCCTATCTCGAAGCTATCGACGATGGCCCCGGTTTTATCCGCGTGGCTCGCGAAGTGACTAAGACGACACCGGTTGTCGCCATCAAAAGTGGCACGACGGCTGCCGGAACCCGCGCCGCTTCGTCGCATACCGGCTCGCTGGCCGGTTCTGAAGCTGCCTATGAAACAGCGTTTGCGCAAAGTGGTATTCTGCGCGCCCGCACCATGAACGAGCTGTTCGATCTGGCGCTGGTCTTTGCCTATCAGCCGATGATCCGCGGGAACCGGGTTGCGATTGTTACCAATGCCGGTGGGCCGGGGATCATCGCTACCGACGCCGTCGAACGTAGTGGCCTGGCAATGGCCGAATTTACGCCTGAAACAATTCGGCATTTGCAGGAAACATTACCACCGAATGCGAATGTCTTTAACCCGATTGATGTGATCGGTGATGCAACCCCGGATCGCTACGCTGTGGCGATTAAAGCCGCCCTGGCCGATCCAAACGTGGACGGCTTGATTATCCTTTTCACGCCCCAGGCTGTCTCTGAACCCCTGACGACCGCCAACCTGATTATCGATCTCGTTAAAGGGTCTGATAAACCGGTAGTAACCAGTTTTATGGGTGGCGCCAGTATCGAAAAAGCGGTGCAGGCGCTTAATGCTGCGCGTATCCCCAACTATCTCTTCCCGGAACGGGCCGTCCAATCACTGGCCGCAATGTACCGGCAATCGCTCTGGCAACGCCGTCCCACTCCAACCTATCGTACCTTTTCGGTTGATCGCGAACGGGTTGCCCGCCTCTTCGCGAGTGTGCGGGAAGCCGGTCGGGTAGAGCTAGGCGAAGTTGAGGCGCGGGAAGTGATCGAGGCGTATGGTATGCGTCTGCCAAAAAGCCGCCTGGCCCAAACTCCCGACGAAGCGGTCGCGATTGCCAATGAGTTCGGGTATCCGGTCGTGATGAAGATATCCAGCCCCGATATTCTGCACAAGAGTGATATTGGCGGCGTTCGAGTTGGTCTGAGTGACGCGAGTGCGGTACGCGATGCATTTGAACTGATCGAATACCGGGCACGCAAGTACCTGCCTTCTGCCCGCATTTGGGGCGTACTGGTACAGGAGATGGTTCGTAAAGGCCGTGAAGTTTTGGTCGGCGTGAGTCGCGATCCGCAGTTCGGGCCACTTATTGCGGTGGGAATGGGAGGCATTTATGTCGAGGTGTTGAAAGATGTTGCCTTCCGCCTCGCACCACTCAGTGTTGAAGAGGTGCAGGAGCAGATACGTTCGATCCGTGCATACCCGCTCTTACGTGGTGTGCGTGGCGAAGCACCGGCTGACATCGCAGCAATTGAAGAGACGGTGCTGCGGGTAAGCCAATTGGTGACCGATTTCCCGGAAATTGTCGAGATGGATATCAATCCACTCGTCGTCCATCATGAAGGTGAGGGCGCAGTCGTCCTCGATGCCCGGATCATCCTCAACTAATGGAGGCAATGATGGCAACACTGTATGTCGCCTCAACCGAAACCTACGTCGGCAAAAGTGCGGTGTGTGTGGGATTGCTGCGGCGGATGCAGCAAGATGGCTTTCGCGTCGGGTATATGAAGCCGGTGAGCGTTTCGGTAACGCACACACCTGATGCGGTTCTCGATGAAGATGCTGCCTTTATCCGCCAAACCATTGGCCTGGATGCGCCGATGGAGCAGGTGGCGCCGGTGTTGATTACACCGGGAGTGATCGAGTCCATTTTACGTGGACAACCACACTCATTTGCCAAAACGCTGCGCGATGCTTACCTGGCCGTGTCGCGTCAGAAAGATATTGTTGTCCTCGAAGGGACAAACACCTGGGCCGAGGGAGCATTGGTCGATCTGACCGCCGATCAGGTTACTGATATGCTCCAGGCTCCTGGTCTGCTCGTCTGTCGTTACACCTCAACCCTGTCGGTTGATACCATTCTGAGCGTGCAGCGTTATGTTGGGGATCGCCTGCTTGGGGTGTTGATCAATCAGGTCGAAGAACCGCACCGCGAGTTTGTGCGTAATCGGGTCACCCCATTCCTGGAGGGGCGTGGGATTCCGGTGCTGGGTATTCTGCCACGTGACCGCTTGCTCTCCGGGGTAACGGTGAACGAGCTGGCTCAACATCTTGGCGGTCAGCTCATTGGGCGCCCAGAATGGGGTGAAAAGATGCTCGATTCGTTGATGATCGGGGCAATGGGCGCTGAGGCAAGCCTCTCATTCTTCCGTCGCCGGGCCAATAAGGCGGTGATTACCGGCGGCGACCGTAGCGATCTACAGTTGATCGCGTTGCAAACCAGTACCAATGCCCTGGTATTGACCGGTAATATCCGGCCAACGATGCAGGTGATGGATCGGGCTGCCGAATTGGAAGTGCCGATTATCCTGGTTGCCGATGACACGCTGAGCACCGTTGATCGCGCTGAACGGTTGTTTGGCAGAGTTCGGTTCCACCAGGAAGCGAAACTGCGCCGCTTTACCGAATTGCTTGATACGCATTTCGATTTTGATCGACTGTATCGCCTGTTGGGGTTGCAAATCCATTAGGAAGTGTTATGACGACCGATCCGTTGCCCGAAAATGCCGAGGTGATCGGCCCATTGATCTTCGTGCCCAATCCTGACTATCCCTATCCGTTTCCGGTTGCCCGTCCTCCGCGTTTCTGGATGGAAGAGATCACCGGACGGTTGGCGGAGGCGATTGAGCAGTATATGCAGGGAGAACCCCTGAGTAGTGATCAGTTAGAGCTGATTAAGCTGTATCTAAAACAATATCTGGAACGTGCAGTGATTGATGACAGTGCAGACCGTAAACGATTACTGAGTCGCATTGACCGTCTGCGTACCACTCGTGATATTGAGCGATTTGCCGATGAACTGTCTGAGGTGGGAGTTGAACCGTTCTGAGGCACTGTTCTACCGCTACGGTATACGCCCGATCTTGTTTCGGCTCGGTCGGGGCGACGCCGAGACGGCCCATGAACGTACCTTGCATATACTGGCGTTGATCAGTCGCTCACGCCTGTTGTGCAAGACCATCGGGTATCTGACCACAATTCGCGATCAACGGCTCCAGCGCACGGTTTGCGGGATACCTTTTCCCAATCCGGTTGGGCTGGCCGCCGGCATGGATAAGGATGGTGTGGCAATACCGGCCTGGGCAGCACTGGGCTTTGGCTTCGTCGAGGTTGGCACCGTCACCCATCACCCACAGCCGGGCAACCCCCGGCCTCGCCTGTTTCGGCTACCAGAGCAGGAAGCGCTGATCAATCGGATGGGGTTCAACAATCAAGGCGCTGCCAGCCTCGCCAGACGATTGGCCCGCTTGCAGCCGGCACCCATCCCGGTTGGCGTATCAATTGGCAAGTCGAAGATTACCCCTCTCGAACAGGCAATTGATGATTACCGGGCGTCGTTTCGTCAGCTCTTTCCGTATGCGGCATACATCGCCATCAATGTCAGCTCTCCCAATACTCCTGGCTTGCGCCAGTTACAAGATGCCGACCAGTTGCGTGCGCTGCTGGCAGCTCTGCAACACGACAATGCGGAATTGGGCCGCACCGACCAGCGCGGCCCCCGGCCACTTCTCGTCAAGATTGCGCCTGATTTGAGCGATACAGCCATAGAAGAGGTGTTGACCGTCTGCGCCGACCACGGTGTTGCCGGTATCATTGCCACCAATACGACGATCAGTCGTGAAGGACTGACCGGGGTTGATCCGCGGCTGGCAGCCGAAGCCGGCGGCCTGAGCGGGAGACCACTGATTGCACGTGCCCTTCACGTGGTACGCCTGATTGCCCGTTTGACAGGCAATCGCCTTCCGATTATTGGGGTCGGAGGCATTCATACACCTGATGATGGGTTACGTATGTTGGAAGCCGGTGCCAGCCTGATCCAGATCTACACCGGACTGGTCTACTACGGGCCACTGTTGCCCAGACGGATCAACCGCGCTATCCTTACGCACAGCAAGGTACAGCAATGAATGGCTTCCTCGGCACAAAAGCTACGTTCGCGCGGGACATCTCGCTGATCGGGAGTATTCTGGTCGCGATTGCTTTCATCGTTGGTGCCTATCTCGCCGTGAAAGGGTACTACACCGCACACCGCTGGGTACAAACGGGAGCTGCCGGTGTCAATCTCGCGCTCGTGTTTGGCGTGATGATCCCCTCGTTGCTGAATGTGTCGCCCGATGAAAACCTCACCCTGCCGACAGCAGCCTTTGTGGCAATGCCGGCCCATGAGGTGATCGGTACGGTTGCGATGGTCTTTGGGGTATACGTCGTCCTGGTTGGGAATAAATGGCTCCCGCAGCGCTGGCGCTTTACCAACTATAAGCTGTTCATGCGCATTGCTTTTGGCCTGTATCTGGCCGCAACCATTATTGGGGTTGCGGTGTATGTTTTGATCCACACCTGATAACGTTGTTCGACCTGAGATAGACTGGAGCGGTTCATCGTATGAGTCTCGCGCCACGCGAACGGATACTGGTTGCGCTCGATACACCCGATCTGGATGCAGCAGTTGCTTTAGCAACCCGGTTGCGCGGGCAGGTTGGCGGCTATAAAGTCGGCCTGGAAATCTGCTCTGCGGTCGGCGTACCCCAGATTGTATCCGCCATGACTGCGGTTGGCGGAAGTGTCTTTCTCGATCTCAAACTGCACGACATTCCGAACACGGTCGCCGGTGCAGTCCGCGCCGTCTGCAACCTCGGCCCGGCAGTCCAGATGTTGACACTCCACTGTAGTGGAGGTAGCGCAATGCTCCGCGCCGCAGTCAATGCAGCCCAAAGCATGCCCTACCGTCCACTGCTGTTGGGCGTTACCGTGCTCACCAGTCTCGATGCCACAGCACTCGCCGGCGAACTGCGTGTCACGTCGGACATCACCGACTACGTAGTTCATCTGGCTCGCATGGCGCAGGATTGTGGTCTCGACGGCGTGGTAGCTTCGCCGCACGAAGTGAGTGCCATTCGTACTGCCTGCCCTCACGTGCGGATAGTCACCCCCGGTATTCGCCCACAGTGGGCCGCAGAAGGTGACCAGCGTCGCGTCATGACACCGGCAGCCGCCCTACGCGCTGGTGCCGACTATCTGGTCATCGGACGACCAATTACTGCGCCACCGGCAATCATCGGCGATCCGGTCACCGCAGTCGCACGGATTCTTGCAGAATTGGAACAGGAATGATAGAAGCTTATGACCGAGGCGAATCTCTTAACCATCCTTCAGGAATTAGGAGCAATTGTCACCAACGACCATATCGTGTACACCTCTGGGCGCCACGGCAGTAGTTATGTCAACAAAGACGCACTCTACCCACACACGGCTGCGGCCAGCATGGTGGGGGCTGCTCTGGCTGGACACTTTGCCACCGCCGGGGTCGAGACCGTTGCCGGGCCAACCATTGGTGGAGTCATTATGGCACAATGGACGGCTCATCACCTGTCGCAGATCTGCGGACGTGAAGTGCTGGCCGTGTATGCCGAAGAAGAGCAGCATGACACCGGCAAGCGACGGGTCTTCCGGCGCGGCTACGATGCCCATATTGCCGGAAAGCGCGTTCTGGTGGTCGAGGATGTGATAACGACTGGTGGTTCAGTCCGCCTGGTGGTGGAAGCGGTAACCGCTGCCGGCGGAGTTGTCGTCGGCGTTGGTGCATTGTGCAATCGCGGCGGCATCAGCGCTGCCGATCTCGGTATTCCGCAACTAGTTGCGCTGACCGAATTGCCGCTGGAAAGCTATCCGGCGGAAACCTGCCCTCTCTGTGCTGCCGGTGTGCCTGTCAACACCCGGCTGGGCAAAGGCGCAGCGTATGTTCGTAACCTGACAACAAACCCATCATCACCAACGTCATAACAGCACTGGTGTGAACAACGGCAGGCGTTACGAACAGCCCACGTTGTGGGGAATAACAGATAGCGGTAAACCAGGCTGACACACAAACACGCGCAACGTATACAATAGTAGAAGCCCGTATACGCACACGCACAAGCAACAGGACGAACTATGGAGTCACTTGCTCACTTTGTTCGACTCAGTACAGCCGGCCTTCTGCTCGATGTCAATACCTTTCGCGCCCAACGCGACAATCCGTATGCATTGCGCGAAGGCTTTCTCGTCGTGATCGTCGTGGGGGTGATTGTTGGGATCGCCAGTCTGATCGGTAGTATCCTCAGCAGAATGGCCGCACCTGATCCGACAGCGGTGATCGAAGTCTTGCAACGTTACTCTGAACGCATCCCACTCTTCAGCGGTTTGCAAGAGGTCAATCCTGACTTCTCCTTTGATCCGATCTTCGATCTGTTGACAGGTGTGTTTAGTACTCTGCAATGGAGTAGTCTCATCGGTGCCATAGCCACCCCAGTTGTGTATGTTCTGGGCTGGCTGATTTATGGCACTGTAGCGCATCTGGCGGCCCGTTCGTTGGGTGGCGATGGTACGTTTGCCCAAACACTCGGCTGTACTGCCCTGGCCAGCGGTGCAAACCTGCTGGCTGCGGTACAGATTATCCCCTTCGCTACCGTGGCCGGCACAACCCTGCTTGGTCTGATTGGCTGCTACCTTGGTCTACGTGCTGCCCATAACCTGCCGGCATGGCGAGCTTTCTGGGCAACGCTGATTGGACCGATATTGCTGATCCTTATCCTGCTCGTGGTCAGTTGTGGGGCGCTCGCGATATTGATTGCCAGTGCTCAAGGGAGTTGATATGTCTGTGATCGACACCTTCAATGGCGCATTGATATTGAACCAGCGCGTCTTTGGTGAGATGCGCGATGCCCCTGATGGCGTGCGTCGTGGTTTTCTGATCATCTTGCTGGTTGGAATACTGGTCGGAGCGATTCAGAGTGCCAGCGCATTGATTAGTTCCGGCAATCCTGATCAGACAGTTGAGGCCTTTATTGTCAGTTATCGCGAAGCCATCGAACAGCAGCGGCAAACGGCCACCACCCCAGAACAACGCGAAGTGTTGCAGTTGTTTGAAGAGAGCGCAGATGAAATGGCCGCGATGGTACGCGAACTGGTCACTCTGCCCACGATCCTACCGCGACCGATAAGCCTCTTTTTGCAGGCACTCGGTCAGACAGTATCAAGACCGCTCGAATATCTGAGCGATATGTTGCTGGCTGTGATTCTGACACACATCGCTGCCCGTCAATTGGGCGGGCAGGGCGGTATTCGAGCAATGGTTGCTGTAGGCTCGCTCTCGGTAGCGCCTCACGCGCTCGATGCCCTGACGTTCATCCCGGTACTAAACCTCCCAATCAGTATCATCGCCTGGGGATGGGGGCTAATTGTCCTGATTACCGGAACGGCTGTCGTGCATCGGCTTGATACCGGCAAAGCGACCCTGGCCGTGCTGCTTTATCCCAGTCTGCTGATTATACTGGGTATCTTGCTGAGTTGCATCCTGCTCATTGGTCTTATCTCACTATCAGCAGGACTGGGGGCATAATCCGGTCTAAACACTGTCAATGGTGTGGCGCAGAGCTACTACGCCACACCACTGTGACATCATCAACCCATCGGCGGTGAGGAGGATAAGGCGAGGGAGAGGGTGAGATGTGCTTCAACAGCCAGCTCCCAACCCTTGACCTGAAGAGCAGGCACTTACCGCACGTCGAATCTAATTACCCTCACGAGTCGTAGCAGATCGCTACCTGCCCCTATCGCTATCAAACCGTTGGGTTATGTTCGTAGTCGGCACCTGCCTGTTTACCATGCATCACGCCAGATCGGCAATGCGCCACCGCGACTGATCAGGGCTGCACCAAGACCCCAACTGGCAATCGCATAACCTGCCAGCATTCCTGCCAGCGGGCTAACAAGGCTTATGATCACCAATGGCACGATTATGATCAATGCGCCTGATACCGTCGCTAACGGCGGACGCAAGGCCACTGCAGGTGGCCAGGTTGCAGCAATTGCCCGCGCAATACCGGTAAAGCCGACAACATAGGGCAGGTGCAAAAGCACGACCAGCGGAACAACGAGCAGCAGTCCCACCAGACTCAGGGTCAGCAGGCCAAGCAGGAATGGCATTGCCAGCAGGATCAGAACAGTGGAGAGTAATCCAACCAGCGCACTCCGCAGGGGCGCTGCGCGGAGGGCGCGACCGATCCCGGCGGTACGGCGGGGCCAGATCAACGTCACCGCAGTACTCAGCAACAAGACAACAAAACCGGTAATAAGCGCATTGCTGCCCGGCGGTAGCCAGCGCCGCCCCGATGCCTGTCCACTGAGCACATTGACCAGCGACGCGACCAGTGCGGCCCCAGCCAGAGGTTCAATACCGATCACTGCACCTTGCAAGGTAACCGGGTTAGCAATCGTAATACCACCTGCAATTGCCAGGACATTCCCTTCTACGACTGCGCCCGCGTCAAGCTCAATTGCGCCGGTATAACTCACCACATCACCGCGCACAATCCCGTACACGGTAATCGAGCCGGCCCAACTTGTCACATCACCATCAACCTCGCCCAGCACAATCACCGGTTGATCGAAGGTTGACAGGTCACCGCTGTAACGTTCGCCGGCAGCAACGACCACCGGTGCAGGTGAGGAGTGCGTGCCTGTAAATAGCGGCACCCATGGCACGAGAAACAACAGCAATCCGAGCAATAGCCAGCGTTGCCACATCTAGTGAACCTCTGCAAGTGGAGTATCAATAATCAGCCGCCACCAAAGCCATCCCACCCCAAGTAAAATGAGCAGGCCAGGTAATAACCACCAGGCTGCCGACAGCCAGAGATTCCACAGCGGTTTAGCGATCAAAATCATTGCCAACACAAATCTTCCCAATCCCGTCTCTGGATCACCCAACAGCATTGCCGGGCCACTGCTGTCAACCAGTAAACCCCAACCACCGATAAGCATAAAAAGGACTGGCAGAACCAAGACCCATCGATACCAGGATCGCCGAACCGGTGGTGGAGTTGACAATTGCCGAACGATCCGCGCCGACAAATCAGCCGGCGGGGCTGCCATCTGCGGCTCTCCCCAGCGCGCTAACAACATGCGTAGTTCGGCTTCGGCTGCTGCCAGATCAGTGTCGCTCAACTCATCATCCCCTCTATATTCCATACCTCCTCCTCGGCAGCGAGTGCCTCTTGCAACATCTTGCGCGCCCGGTGCAGCCGGGTCTTCACAGTAGCTTCGGTCAAGCCTAACACCTGACCGATCTCTTCATACGACAGATCATACCAGTAGCGCAACACGGTGACTCCACGGTAGGTAACGGGGAGGCGCTGTAGCGCCCGCTGCACTACCTCCTGTTGCGCACGTTGCAATGCACTTCGCTCCGGCCCCGGCTGCGTGCTCGGCAGCCAAAATGCCACATCTTCAAGGGTTAACCAGTTGAAGCGCCGGCGACGCAGGCGATCAATACAATAGTTCGAGCCAATCGTCAGCAGCCACGTTACCAAACGGCGCGACGGATCATAGCTCTGAAGATTACGAAATGCCCGAAGAAATACTTCTTGAACAGCATCTTCCGCCTCGAATGCGTCACCCAGCATACGATATGCCTGATTATACAGAACACCGGTATAACGCTGGACAATGGTCGCACAGGCCGATTGATCGCCTGCACAGGCACGAGCAACAAGCTCTGTTTCATCAGGCTGTAATTCGCTCACAGGTATTCCTCACATGATGTTATACGCTATATTCAATTAAACGTTGCAACGCACGAAAACTTCCTGCAATCTAACCATCCAACGTCACCTGCGATCACAAAGGCATCCCGTCGTCATACTATTACATTGCCGATCAACATGCAATCCCTCAAATGCTAGCGTACTCTACCAATGAGTCGTAGGCTATCAACTTGCAAGAGCGGGCAGGTTCGTGTACCATCTTGCGTGATGCGACGGTCGTTCGCATTCCGTCGTCAGTCAACTGGAGGAAGCCGTGGCCGCTAACATCAATCGTGATCAAATTCGCGCCGCCCTTGGCGAAACCGATCCTGCCTTTAGCTTCTACCTCGATCTGGTCTCTGGAGAGGTGTTGCGCGTGCCAGACACCGATCCAAGTGCTGAAGCTGAAGCACTCCGCAACCAGGTGATGGAAGGGTATGGTGATCGGTATCGCTACATTCCCGGTGGCAAGACAAACCCTACCGACAGCGATGTCCAGGCGTGGCTTGAAGCCGAAGGGATAGCATAATTTCGCTTCCGGCAAGCCACACAAGGCAGGAAGCAGCAGATTCTTCCTGCCTTGCTAAACTTGTCTTGAGGCTTACTGCTTTTCGTAGGGCTTACCCACTGCTGCCGGCCCCACGGCACGCCCGATCAAACCGGCCAGCACAATCATGGTGACCACATAGGGGATGACTTGCAGGAATTGCACCGGTACCGGCCCACCCAATACCTGCACTTGCAGGATTTGGAAGCGTGTACCTAATGCCTCGGCAAATCCAAACAGCATCGCACCACCAAAGGCACCGAACGGCATCCACTTCCCGAAAATCATGGCTGCCAGCGCAATAAAGCCTTTGCCGGCGGTCATGCCATCATCGAAATTGCCCACCGTCTCGATGGAAAACCACGCCCCACCCAGACCGGCAATACATCCGCTGATGAAAAGATTAATGTAGCGCATGCGGTTGACAGCGATACCCACGGTGTCGGCAGCCTTTGGATTCTCACCGACGGCACGGGTGCGCAACCCCCAGCGGGTCATGAACAGCACGATATGCGTGGTGATCACCAGCAACAGCATCGCAAAAAAGATTGGCTTCCCGCCGAAAATGATCGTCCCCAGTACCGGGATCGAGTCGAGCGAGCGGGCCAGATCGGGGAAACCGGCATCGGCGATCATGGTTGAGAGAGAGGGAAGCGTTACGCGACCACCGCCCTCGGTCACGATATACTGCCGGCGCAGGTAGCCGGTAATGCCGATTGCCAGAATATTGACGACTGTACCGCTAATGATCTGATCGGTGCGAAATGAGATTGAGAGCAGACCATGCAGTAAAGCCATCACGCCACCGATAACAACAGCCCCCAGTACACCGACCCAGATTTGGCCGGTGAAGACAAAGATGGCGAAACCAAACGCTGCTCCCATCAGCATCATGCCTTCAATGGCGATGTTGATCACGCCGGAACGCTCAGCCCAAATCCCGGCTAACGCCCCCAATGCCAGCGGCGTCCCCAGGCGTAGTGACTCGCTCAGCATGACCGTAGCATTGGTCTGCTTCCCGGCGGCTGCCCAGACCAAGATCGCTGGAAACAGCAACACTGCACTTGTCCACAGCAGACCATCTGCCCAACGATGGGCACGATTACTCAGCCCCAAACCGCCGGCAATGAGCATGATGATTCCGGTGATAGTCAGGCTCCAGGCGGTAGGAAAGGCAATGATCGGCTGTGGTACAGCGAGTGCAATCCGCGAGACCTGGCTGTCACCGGACAATGCCAGCGGAACATAGTTAATCAGCATGAACAGACCAAGAATGGCAAAGAAACCGGCGATAACTTGCCGGCGCGTTATGCCCTGGCGGCGCTTTCCCATTGACAACGTCCTTTCCTTCTCACAATCGCACTCGATATGATACCATGAGTGACAATTGTCAGGTAAACATACAGTGTTGGTTTCGATTTGCAAATACAAACCACAAACATTCTTCACAGGTACACATTATCGCTATGGATAACCAGACCCCACCGCAAGACAATCACGACACAGCTCCTTTGGCGACCGATCACGATCTGCCAGCACAGTCAACGCTCTTGCCAGACAGCCCTCAACCCAGTCTTACCCAACTGATTGAAGCGTTACTCTTCGTCGCTGCCGAACCAATGACTCTCGACCAACTGACGCGCATTCTTGACGTAGAAGCGGCTGAGGTCGTGAACGCTATTGATGAGCTTAGTACAATTTATGCTCAGCGCGGGATACGACTCCAACGACACAACGATCACGTGATGTTTGTCAGTGCACCCGAAGCTGCGCCGACTATCAGGCGTTTTCTCGGTGCACAGCAAAACCAGCGCCTCTCGCATGCTGCCCTCGAAACCCTGGCTATCATCGCGTACCGGCAGCCGATTACTCGTGCCCAGATCGATGCAATACGTGGCGTTGACAGCAGTGCTGCCCTCCGCGCTCTGCTCAGTCGCGACCTCATTTGTGAGGCGGGAAGGCTTGAAGTCCTTGGCCGCCCGATTCTGTACGCGACAACCCCAACCTTCTTGCAACAGTTTGGTCTTACCAGCTTAGACGAGTTACCACCGATTGAGATACCAGAAGCAGAGAAAGGAGATGACGAGAAAGAGTAGCCAACCCGGTGCCAGGACAAACTGCGTGTTGTGGCAGCACAGGCGATGCAGCCCACTTACCCGATAGCTCGACAACAGGAGATCGCACCGGAGCCACCTGATCGGTTCAGCAGAGAGCGGAATAGGGAGGAGCGATGGTGACAGCCATACCACCGGTGAACCCTGGGCCGACGTATCCCAGCGGCTGAGGCGACAAACGCCGCGGTGCGAAAGTCATGTTTCCGCACGCTATACTGGCGGCACATTATCCCTGAGCGCGGAAAGCGGAAGTGCCCACTGGAATGGAAGCGGTCTGAATGGGCATGTTCCCTGTCGGGTATGTGTAAACAACACCATGCCCGCCGGCTACTCGCGTGTATGCTCGATGTCCCTGGATGGGGATTACACACAACACCTTCTCCATTACCCGGTCTTGCTTCAGCGGTCTGATCGTCTATCCACCTCCTTCTCCCCGACTTTCCACGCATTATCCACATCCACCCTGCTCTATCAGGACGGCTGTACTCATCGCTATTAAGTGCATTGGAATGAGGAAAATCACTCTTTAACAAACCCTTTCTCCATTGAGTTATCCACAATTATCCACAACTTAATCTCAACATAACATACACCTGGGTTGACGATGATCGCAAGAAACACGACACTACCACCGCCTATCACTATAAGAAACCGTTATAGATTTCCTGTATCTTGTTGCTTGAAATATGAGAACAGATCGAGTATGATGACAACACGTCAAGAGAAGACTTGCTGCCCGCTCTCACCACGAGCGCACTGCAAACACCAACAATGATGTTGCCCTCCCCGCGTCCCGGCGCGGGTCATTCATTATGTGTGCGAAGGCGAAGCGCGGCTCGCAAGGAGGCGCAGGGTGAATCTAACACAAATCTGGAAAGCAACACTATCGGCCCTTCAAACACAGACCTCGCGTCACGATTACGAGGCGCTGTTGCGACCGGCTACGCTCTTATCTCTCGATAATGGTGCAGCCTTCATTGGAGTTTCCTCACCAGGGCAGAAGGAAGGGCTGGAGAATCGTTTGCTCATGCCACTGCGTAATGCTCTCGCCCGTGTCGTAGGGTATCCGGTACAGGTGCAGGTGTTGATTGCCAACCTGAACTCGCGTACTGAGCCTTCACCTTCACTTACCCTGAGCAATGGTTCACGCCTGATGAGTGATCCAGAGCCGGTCGTTGCCGAGACTCCGGCACCAGCACTTACGCCGGGTAACGGCACCGGCGAGCGTGTGGTTCAGCTCGACCTGGCCAGCGCCATGCGATCGGGTATGCTGAACCCTCGCTATACATTTTCCAGTTTCATCGTCGGTTCGAGCAACCGACTGGCCCACGCGGCCTGCCTGGCTGTTGCCGATAATCCCGGTCAGGCGTATAATCCGCTCTTCCTGTACGGCGGTGTAGGATTGGGCAAGACCCACCTGCTGCACGCTATCGGCAATCGCGTCCTCGACCGCGATCCGGAAATCAATGTTCTGTATGTGTCGTCAGAAAAATTCACAAATGATTTGATTAACGCCATTCGTCGGCAGCAGACTGAAGAGTTTCGGATGCGCTATCGCAACATCGATGTCTTGCTGATTGACGATATTCAATTTATTGCTGGCAAAGATGCGACCCAGGAAGAGTTTTTTCACACGTTTAATACCCTTCATTCAGCAGCCAAGCACATTGTGATTAGTTCTGATCGTCCACCGAAGGCCATTTTAACTCTCGAAGAGCGGTTGCGTTCTCGCTTTGAATGGGGTCTGATTGTTGATGTGCAACCCCCTGATCTGGAAACGCGCACCGCCATTCTCCGCGCCAAAGCGGAGCAGATGAGTGTCCATGTGCCCGATGAGGTGATCGACTTTCTGGCCCACAAGATTCAGAGCAATATCCGTGAGCTGGAAGGTAGCCTCAATCGGGTTGCGGCCTACGCCGAACTTAACCGTGCGCCGATCACCATCGAGACGGCAACCGCTGCCCTGGCCGATTTGCTCGGCAATCAGCGTCGCCGGCGGATCAGCGCCGAAGCCATTCTCCAGATTGTGAGCGAGCACTACGGGATTGAAGTAGAGCAACTCCGGGCGCGCAATCGCTCGCGCCACGTAGTTGTGCCACGACAGGTAGCGATGTATCTGCTTCGCGAAGAGACGGAAAGCTCGCTGGTCGATATTGGCAATCTCCTCGGTGGGCGTGACCATACTACGGTAATGTACGGTTGCGAAAAGATTGCCGAAGAGATCAACAGTGATAGCCGTTTACGTAGCGAAGTAATGGCGATCCGCGAACGCATTCAGATGCTGCGCGGGTAGAAAAACTGTACCATAAACGAACGCCACCCCGTCAGAGCACTGTTGGACAGTGCTCTGTCTGTTTTATCAGGCTAATATCACATCTGTGACTCGATAATGCTATAATAAGACAACCTTTTGTCTCCCGTAAACAGATACCTTGTTACTCGCAGAGGAGGATCGCCGTGGGCTACGAAGCCGTTTACCGCCGGTCGATTGAGGAACCCGAAGCGTATTGGGCCGAGTTCGCCGCTGAACTACACTGGTATAAACCCTGGGAGAAGGTACTCGATAATAGTAATCCCCCTTTTACGCGCTGGTTCGTTGGTGGTGAGACAAATCTTTGCTACAACGCCGTTGATCGTCACGCCTTGGGCGGCAGGCGCGGGCAGGCCGCCCTGATCTGGGAGAGTGCTGAAACCGGACAATCGCGAACCCTCACCTACTTCGAGCTGTACCGGGAAGTGAACCGCCTGGCCGGTCTCTTCCACAACCTGGGTGTGCGAAAGGGAGATCGGATCATCATCTACATGCCGATGGTACCTGAAGCCATCTTCGCGATGCTGGCCTGCGTGCGCATCGGCGCCATTCACTCGGTCGTCTTCGGCGGCTTCTCGGTAACCTCGTTAGCCTCACGAATTGATGATGCTGAACCGGTGCTGATTGTGACGGCTGATGCCGGTATGCGCAAAGGCCAACCGGTACCACTGAAAGAGATTGTTGATAAGGCCCTGGCCGAAGCCAATACTGATAGTGTACGTGATGTGCTGGTGTTGAATCGAGGATTGGTACCGGTAGAGTTGAAGAAAGGTCGCGATCTCGACTGGTACGAGCAACTGGCTAAACGCGGTGAGCGCTACGTCGAACCGGTACCGGTTGCCAGCACCGATCCCTCGTACATCCTGTACACGTCGGGTACCACTGGCAAGCCCAAGGGAGTTGTCCGCGATACCGGTGGCTATATGGTTGCCCTCTACGCCAGCATGAGCACCATCTACAATTGCGGCGATGGCGATGTCTTCTGGAGCACCAGCGATATTGGCTGGGTGGTCGGACATTCGTACATCGTGTACGCACCACTGCTCAAAGGTGTACCAACAGTCGTCTATGAAGGCCGGCCCGATCACCCTGATCCCGGCGTCTGGTGGCGGGTGATTGAAAAATACGGTGTGACCCACGTCTTCACAGCACCAACTGCGCTACGGGCACTGCGCAAATTCCCCGAACACTGGATGCGTGACGCCGATATTAGTTCACTGAAGCTATTGTATGCCGCCGGTGAACCACTCGATGCCCCAACCTACGAATGGGCAAGCGCAGCGCTCGGAGTCCCGGTGATTGACCACTACTGGCAAACAGAGAGTGGCTGGCCGATGGTGACCAATCCGGTCGGCGTCGAGTTGTTACCGATCAAACCCGGTTCTCCAACCAAACCGGCCTTCGGTCATCGCCTCGAAGTGGTCGATGCCGACGGCAACCCGGTACCACCCGGTGAAAAGGGCTTTCTGGTTGAACATGGGCCACTCCCGCCGGGAACACTGCTTACCCTCTGGAACGACGATGAGCGCTTCGTGAAGGGGTATTGGGGCCACTTCAAGGATAAGCTCCTCTACATGACCGGCGACTATGCGATTAAGGATGCTGATGGCTACCTGTTTATGCTCGGACGCGCCGATGAAGTGTTGAATGTGAGCGGTCACCGATTGGGCACGCGCGAGATTGAAGAGGTGGTTTCGGCGCATCCGGCAGTCGCTGAGGCGAGTGTGATTGGCGTGCGCGACGAACTGAAGGGCGAAGATGTGCTGGTTGTTGCCGTCCTTAAACAGCATATCACTCCTCAGATGCAAGACGACATCGCCAACGAAATTCGCCAACTGGTGCGCGAACGGATCGGCCCGATTGCAACTCCGAAAGCGGTACACTTTGTGAGTATGTTACCCAAGACCCGTTCGGGCAAGATTATGCGACGAGTCATCCGTGCCGTGTATCAGGGTGACAACCTCGGCGATCTGAGTACCATTGAAGACGACGCCACCGTCGATATGGTGCGCGAAGCGATTGAGTTGCTGCGCGGCGATCTCTCATAACAATTGACTGGAGCGCTCTATGGCAGGCATCCGTAGAGCGCTCTACGATAACGATTTGGCAAAACTTTACCGTATCTTTAATCTCTGATCACATTTATTCGCTATTGTGAAAATATCCACAGTGCAATGGTTTGACACAGATACGCGGCGCAGCCTATAATCGAAGCATCCGCAATGTAAGCACCCCGCCGCATGGATTCGTAACAAGGAGGTTCGACACATGACCGAGACTCGCGATGTGGCGCTGCCTGACACCAGTGAATTGTATTACCCCGATCCGGCGCTGGTTGAGCAATCCAATGTGATGGCGTATGCCCGTAGCAAAGGCTTCAATTCCTACGATGAGCTGTATCAGTGGACGATCAGCCATCGTGAGGAGTTTTGGGCCGATATGGCCAGCCAGCTCGAATGGTTCAAGCCATGGGACAAGGTGCTCGACGATAGCAACAAGCCTTTCTATCAGTGGTTTGTGGGCGGGAAGACAAACATCGTTTACAACGCGATTGATCGCCATCTCAAAACCTGGCGCAAGAATAAGCTTGCCCTGATTTGGGAAGGTGAAGATGGCAGTCAGCGCACCTATTCGTACTACCAGCTCAACTACGAAGTATCACGTATTGCGAATGTGCTCAAGAGCATGGGGGTAAAGAAAGGGGACATTGTTACCATTTATATGCCCCGCATCCCTGAGTTGATGTTCAGCATGCTGGCCTGTGCGAAAATCGGTGCTGCCCACAGCGTTGTATACGGTGGCTTCTCGGAAGCGGCCCTCGCCGACCGCCTGGCCGACGCGAAGAGCAAAGTGCTGATCACTGCTGACGGTGGCTACATGCGCGGCAAAGTGGTCGAGCTGAAGAAGATCGTCAACGAGGCGCTGTCGCGCACGCCGACTGTTCAAACCTGTCTGGTCTTCCGCCACACCAACCACGGTGCCCCGATGGAGCAGGGCCGTGACTTCTGGATGCACGATCTGCTCGGCCTGCCAATCGCGAACGGTCATTGCCCCACCGAAGAGATGGACGCGGAGGATATGCTCTTTATCCTCTACACGTCGGGGACGACCGGCAAGCCCAAGGGGGTTGTCCATACCCACGGTGGGTACATGGTCGGTACGTACACGACCCTGAAGTTTGTCTTTGATATTAAGGACGAAGACCGTTACTGGTGCGCCGCCGATCCAGGCTGGATCACCGGTCACTCGTTCATTGTGTATGCACCGCTGATCAATGGCGCGACATCGTTTATGTACGAGGGTGCTCCCAATTATCCCTATCCCGACCGCTGGTGGAGCATGGTTGCCAAACACGGGATTACGATCCTCTACACCGCTCCTACCGCCATTCGCGGTCTGATGCGGTTCGGCGACCTCTGGCCGTCACGCCACGATCTGAGTACCTTGCGCCTGCTCGGTTCGGTCGGTGAACCGATTAACCCCGAAGCGTGGAAGTGGTTCTACGAGAAGATCGGTCATGGCCGCTGCCCGATTATGGATACCTGGTGGCAGACTGAAACCGGTCACTTTATGATTACGCCGACACCCGCCGTGCCACTCAAGCCCGGCTCGGCGACTCGACCTTTCCTTGGTATCGAAGCTGATGTTGTGCATGAGGACGGTTCACCCTGCGCACCGGATGAGGACGGGTTGCTAGTGATCAAAAACCCGTGGCCCGGTATGATGCGCACGATATTGAATGATCCACAGCGCTACGTAGAAGGCTACTGGCAGAAGGTGCCCCCCTACTACGCCGCCGGCGACAGTGCCCGTAAAGACAAGGATGGCTACATCTGGGTCATTGGCCGGTTGGACGACGTGATTAAGGTGTCAGGCTATCGCCTCGGTACCGCCGAAGTCGAGAGTGCGCTGGTCAGCCACCCGGCAGTGGCCGAAGCGGCTGCGATTGGTCTGCCGCACGAAGTGAAGGGCAATGCCATTCACGCCTTCGTGATCCTGCGCGCCGGCTACGAACCGAGCCACGACCTCGAAGAGAAGCTGCGGGCACACGTTGGTCACGAACTCGGCCCAATTGCCCGTCCCGACTCGATCACGTTTGTGACATCGCTGCCCAAGACGCGCTCCGGCAAGATTATGCGCCGCGTCTTGCGCGCCCGTGCCCTCGGTCTGCCCGAAGGCGATGTCTCAACGCTTGAGGAGTAATCGCGATAGTCGTACCGTGAGGTAAGGCAGACAGGAGCAGGCTACAATCCTGCTCCTGTTTGTTTATGTCATGTTGTGAATGGTATGCAGGTGGGTAAAAGCTCTCGCTCAAGACCTGCAACCTCCATAAGGCGGCCACACCTTCAGGTAGAGGTAACAAGTCGCGCTGACAGTAGCTACGGCGCCGTCACCCAGACTGTGCCGGTCAAACGTGCCCGGTAGGTAATCTGGTCACCGTCACGGGCAATTTCGGTTGGCGTGCCGACATAACTGATGGGTACGTTAGGGTTGATTTGGGCCTGATTGCCAAGTTCGCGCTGTACCCGTTCCTGATACATTGTGCGAAAAACCTCAAGCAGCTCCCTGTTCGATGTTCCAACTGGAACAGTAGCCTCAAGCTCATATTCAATAGTTTGCAATTCGCCGGACAAGGAGCCAGAATTACCCAGAATCAGCTCAATGACCGGCGCAGCCCAGGCAGGTCGGGTGACAATCACGTAGCCGCTAAACAGCGTCAAGGCAATGAGACCAAGCAGGATGAGTGACAGGACGATCTGCCCACCCAATCGCGACCGTGACGATGTTGTCGGCGATGGTGGCGGTTGTACCGGTGAAACGGTGGCTGGTGGTGCTGACCTTCGAGTACTAGCCGAAGAGGCGGCCCCACCCCCCTGGATCGAGATCGGAGGATCAGCGAAGATTGGTGGCCGTGGACGTGGTGGCGACACCGAAGCAGCCGACGGTGTCTGCCCTGCCGGACGAGCAGCAGCCGGTGCAGCAGGGGCACGTGGTGATGCGGGTCGGCTAACCTGTACCTGTACCGGTTGCGGTTGACGAGCAGGGATTAATGCCGCCCGAAACTCGTCCATAGTTGCAAAGCGATCAGCCGGAACTTTCTGCAATGCCCGTTCAAGGGCAGCACTGGTACGCTCCGAGATCGTCGGTACCAGTGTGCGCGCCGGCGGGAAGGAAAAGGGCATCTCTTGCGTGGGATCACGACCGGTCAACAGGTGATGCAGTGTGGCTGCCAGTGCGTAGACATCGGACTGTGGCGTTGCCAGCCCCTGGTATTGTTCAGGAGGCGCATAGCCCGGTGTACCAATCTGCGTCCCACGTTCGGTTGGCTTAAACAGCTTGGCAATCCCAAAATCGATCAGTTTGACATCACCGGATGGCTCGATCATCACATTAGACGGCTTCATGTCGCGGTAGATAAAGCCTTTGCCATGCAAATAACCGAGCACATCACAGATTTCATCGGCCCAGCGCAGTACCCGCTGCTCATCGATGCGCCCTTCGCGTTCGATGATCTGTTCGAGATCCTCACCGCGAATAAAATCCATCGTCAGGTAGTGCCGTCCCTCATCGGTAAAGTGGCTATAGACACGCGGGATACGCGGATGGCGCAGTCGTTGCAATAATTCGGCTTCAGCGTTAAAGCGCTCAACCGCTTCGGCCCGCTCGTTTGGATCGGCAAAGCGGTCGAGCATCTCTTTAATCGCGTAGACCTGTCCGTCCTGATCGATCCCTTCGTACACAGCGCCCTGGCCACCACGCTTCACAATGCGCGTGATCACGTAACGCCGGCGATCAGTTGGCCGGTCATTGTTCAATACCACATCGTGACCACAATGCTGGCAAAATTTCGCCCGCCGTAGATTCGGCTTATGACAGATTGGGCAGAGGATTTCGGTCACCTCAGCCATATGACTCCATGCTGTTGTAATAGGCGAGCGTTGCACCATCATCGTTACCGCGTATTTGAACCAGTGGGCCTGAACCTACAAGATAATACGCAGATAACAATGATTGAGTTGCAATCACAGAAAATTCTTCGCCCGGTACCCTAACCAGCCCAATGCGCTCGGATCATCACGCCAGTTTGGACGCACCTTGACCCACAAATCGAGGTACACCGGTCGCCCTAGCATGCGCTCAATCGAAGCGCGGGCAGCACTGCCTATTTTCTTCAGCATACCACCACCGGCACCGATCAGGATACCTTTCTGGCTCTCCTTCTCGACATTAATTGTCATACGGATGTAGGTGGCCGTCTCTTTCTCTTGCCACTCTTCAACTTCAATGGCAATGGCGTGCGGTACCTCTTGCTGAAGGTAGAAGAGAGCTTTCTCACGCACAAACTCGGCAGCCAGTTGCTGCTCGGTTTGATCGGTCATCTGATCAAGCGGATAGAGTGGTGGGCCTTCGGGTAAGCGGGCACTAATCTCGCTCAGTAACGCTGTCAGACCTAACCGACGTCGGGCCGAGATCGCAATCTCCATCTCCCACTGACCCAATTCACGATAGGCGGGTAGATAGTTCTCACCGGGGCGTTTTGGCTTCTGATCAACCTTATTCAACACCAACAGCTTATGCCCACGAGCACGCTGCACCTGCTGCGCAATCATCCGATCAAGCCGAGTAGGCGGTTGACTTATGTCAACCATAAAACAGATCACATCAGCGTTGGGGAGCGTGCGTTCGGCCAGTTCGACCATCAGTTTTCCCAATCGATGACTGGGTTCGTGAATACCGGGTGTGTCGATGAAGATAATCTGCTCCCCCGGTCGTGAAAGAATACCGCGTACCGGGACGCGCGTCGTCTGCGGGCGGGGTGAGACGATAGCAACTTTTTCACCCAACAATGCATTGAGCAGGGTACTCTTACCGACATTCGGCTTGCCGACCAGCGCGACAAAACCCGACCGCCATTGGAGCGGCTCTTCTGCAACCGGCGTTGCCGGTTCTTCGTCTGAATCAGGCAGATCATCGGCAGAGATTGCCGGCGGCGTGAACACAACCGGCCCTTCGCCGTCAACCGGTTCATCGTCGAATGTCACCATCAACGGCGTCAACCGTTGCAATCGTTCGGGAGTACGCCACTCTTCCGGCAACGCCAGCTCAATCCCCAACACCAGATCATCATCATCAAGATCGAGGATGGCCGTCTCGCTCAACGTGATCGTCTCTACCGGATCCTCATCGGCAATCCGAATGTAGAGATGACCATATTCCCCGTCGAGCCAGTTATACGACCCCTCCAGCACCAGTTCGAGCTGGCTAAGAATCACCTCATCGTCGAGATCGAGTCGGCAACCGAAGATTGCCCCTTGCGCATCAAGCAACAGGCTAACCGGGTATTCCATTACTGCCGTCGCCTGCCCCTCTTCAATGTCGGTGAAGTAGAGATAGAGGGTACCGGCGTCTGGATCAAGCGAACAATATTTCATACGATTATCCCTGTGAACCGAGCGCCACTTCACCGGTCACCGTTTCTTGCTGAGCCGCTGTATGCGGTTGATCGGTATCAGATGGCGTTTCGGGCTGATCGGTCAATTTTCGATAGATATAACTGAGCAGAATACGAATAACGGCTGCGATAGGAATTGAGATAAAGAGACCGAAGGCACCAGCCAGAGCACCGCCGGCCAGAATCGCAAAGATGACCACACCCGGATGCAGGCGGACGAGCGGCCCCATCACGTTGGGAATGATAAAATGATCCTCGATCTGGCGCAACACAAAATAGATGATACCGAGCAACACGGCCAGAGCGACGTTAGAAAGACCAAACGGCGTCACCGGCTGGAAGAGCGCTACGGTCATTGCGATGCCGGCAGCCGACCACGGCCCAATGATTGGCAAAATCTCCAACACCCCAGATGCAACCGCTATCACCAGCGCGTATGGTACCTGCAAAATAGAAAGTGGAATATAGAGCAACACCGACATAATCACGATCAAAATCAACTGACCGCGAATATACGCGCTGAAGACACGATCAATCTGATAGCCGAGGTGCCCTATTTCGCGTCGGTAAGGTGCAGGAATGAGACTCCGTGACCAGGCTTTCAACTGGGGTGCCTGCAACAACAGATAGAACGTAATGATCAGATACACCAACAGATAAATCACACTTTCCAGGGCAGAAAAAACGATCTTGGGTACATTTCCACTCAACCAACCGGCCACATCGCGAATTAAACCGATAACCTGTGCTTCCAGCGGAGCCAGACTAATCACAAAATCACCGACTTCGATAGTCTGATTTTGCTCAAAAAAGATCGTCAATTCTCGGATGATCACGGGTGCGTTAGCGGCCAGATCACGGCTTTGCTGCACAATCCGTGGCCAGAGTGCCGTGAACAGACTATACAGGACGAAAAACGCCACAATGTAGAGCACGATAATCCAGATCGCACGACCGATACGAGTACGGCGGTGCAACCAGCCAATCAATGGATTAAACAGATAGGCAGTGATGATCGCACCAATAAATGGCGGCAAAATATGCGTCACTGCAAACAACAACCAGATTGTCAGGACGACGATCAGGGCACTACTAATCCATTTCGCCTGATACGAAAAACGAATAGGCCTCTCTTCCTGTCCCATTGTGTTCTTCCTCGATTCCGCTGACACGAAAGGGCGAACGAACCACCCATTGCGTGATTCGTCGCCCTGTATTATAGCGGCAACAGCGAACGATACAGCTACCGGTTCGGCGGATGATCGGTTGCGCGGCGCAGCGGCACATCAGCCTTGAGCAAATCGTGAGCCTCACCCCGACTCAAGGTGACTTCGATCTGCTCAGCATCAATTGCCGGCAAGTAGCGCTTTAGCACTTCCGCCAGATCGGCTTTCATCTGCGCCATCATCTCCGGTGTCAATTTGTAACGGTCGTCGATCAGCACCGTCAACAGCCGTTGCTTGGCCAGTTCGGCGCTGGAGTCACGTTTTCGACCGAAGAGGCCGTTGAGAAACGACACAGGCACTCCTTTCGTCTATGTTCGTCGCCGCCCGAACAAACTAAGCAGGCGATCAAGCATGCCTTGTTGATCAGGAATCGCCATCACCGGCACATCCTCACCGGCCAACCGTTGCGCAATGTTAATATAAGCACGACCGGCCAGCGAGTTTGGATCATACACTGCGGCCTCACCGCGATTGGTAGCAATCACAATTGTTTCATCTTCGGGAACAATCCCCAGGAGCGAGATTGCCAGTAGCTCCAGCACATCCTCAACCGAGAGCATCTCACCACGGCTCACCAGACGCGGTTTGATGCGGTTGATAATCAGCGAAGCCGGCCCTTTCTCGGCGGCCTCGATCAGACCTACAATTCGATCTGCATCGCGTACCGCCGACACCTCCGGCGTCGTAACAATAATCACCTCATCAGCACCAGCGATAGCATTGCGAAAGCCAGCCTCGATACCAGCCGGGCTATCAATCAAGACAAAATCAAACTCCGCCCGTAACTGACGGGTCAGATCGATCATTTGTTGGGCACTCACCGCATCCTTATCACGTGTCTGTGCAGCCGGCAACAAACACAATTCCGGCAGGCGTTTATCTTTAATCAATGCCTGCCGTAAACGGGCACGACCCTCAACCACATCAACCAGGTCGTAGACGATGCGATTTTCCAGCCCCATGACGACATCAAGATTGCGCAGGCCAATGTCGGCATCGACCACAGCAACGCGGGCACCACGCATGGCCAGCGCCGTACCCAGATTGGCGGTGGTTGTCGTCTTGCCAACGCCCCCTTTCCCCGAAGTTACGGTTATGACTCGCCCCATAGTACCCCACTAGCGCTTGAAGGCTTCCCATCCATCAACGATAATCTCGCCGGCAATCACACGCGCAAACTCTGGCCGGCTCAACGCCTGTTGATCTGGTGCGCGTGCAATCAGATCGGCAATTCGCAATTGCGTCGGGCGCAATTCAAGCGCACAAATAATCGCGCTACGATCACCTAACGCACCGGCATGAACCAGACCACGCAACCGCCCCCAAACCACCACGCTGCCGCCAGCAATAATCTCACCGCCTGGATTGACATCACCGATCAGCGTAATGTGGCCGGTATGACGCAATACCTGGCCTGATCGTAATGTACGCATGACCAGTAAGGCTTCGGCCTCTGGCATCGGTGTTGCTTCAGGGGAACGCGATAACGGTCGTGCCGTCAAACCAACCGAACGTGCAGCCGCCCGCGTTGAACGCTCCGTTGAGTCAATAGCTGTGGCCTGCACGCCGTGCTGCCGGATGAGCGCTAACATTTCATCCAATTGTGCCGACGACACTTCGCGTTCACCCAGATCGATCACCAGGTTGGCGCCGTGAAAGAAGCTTTGACGTTCACCCAGATGAAGATCGAGCCGGTGTAACAATTCCGACCAGGCAACATTGGCATCTAAGCGAAGTCGTAGCCCGTCGCGGCTACCTTTTATACTGATCAGATCACTCATGGTCATACTACCAGATAGAACGTATGATTGTTTGCAATTATAGCATAGTGAACGCTTTTTGTACGCTCTATTTTGTCTGAAAACGACAACAGTGCCAGAAGGTAGCCATTGTTAGACCTGAGTTGACGAGGGTGCATGAAGAGCTGCCGCACTCCATATCGGCGAGGCAGGGGTGGGCGTTTCAGGTGACCGCGGGCATCCGAGCGATGTCTGCGCGGCAGCATGGCTGCCGCACTCCATATCGGCAAGGCAGGGGTGGGCGTTTCAGGTGACCGCGGGCATCCGAGCGATGTCTGCGCGGCAGCATGGCTGCCGCCACTCCATATTCGGATGGGCGGGCGTTCCAGGTGACCTCGTGCCTCCGAGCGATGTCCTCGCGGCAGCATGGCTGCCGCACTCCAAACTCTGCGACACATGCAACACTACGATACAACACACATCTGACCGTGAGTGCGATGGAGGTGGCAGCAGACCAGCCGCACTCCATACCGGCGAGGCAGGGGTGGGCGCTACAGGTGCGCTCGTGGCAGCAGGCCAGCCGCACTCCACACCAGAGCAGGCTGACCGATTTACGAAACCAGCCCGCTGTAGCTTCTCTATCAGCTCCTCTATCAGGCACGTACAGGCGTACAAATATCCCCTTGTCAGATGTCCCGGCATCCCGTACAATTACATCAATTCAGAATGATATAAATCAGGAGCATATCATGGCTGTGCGCGTAGGGATCAACGGATTCGGGCGGATTGGACGGCTCGCGCTGCGGGCGGCGTGGGCATGGCCCGAACTCGATATCGTCCATATTAACGAGGTTGGCGGTGATGCCGCTACCGCAGCGCATCTCCTCAGCTTTGATTCGACGCAGGGGCGATGGTCGGTTGAGGTGCACGGTGAAGGCAATCAGTTGCTGATCGATGACAAAACGGTTGGTTACAGTCAGATTCGCGATCCCGGTGCTGTGCCATGGGCAGATGCCGGCGTTGACATTGTGCTTGAAGCAACCGGCAAGTTCCGCACTGCGGAGCAACTGGCGGCCTATTTCAGCGCTGGGGTGAAGAAGGTGATTGTGGCGGCGCCGGTAAAGGGTGAGGCGCTGAATGTGGTTATGGGGGTGAACGATCACTGGTATGAGCCAGATCGCCATCACCTGCTGACGGCCGCCTCGTGTACGACCAACTGTCTGGCACCGATTGTGAAAGTAATCCACGAAGGGATTGGCATTCGCCATGGCATGATCACAACCATTCACAGCTCGACTAACACCCAAACCGTGCACGACCGTCCACACAAAGATTTGCGACGGGCACGAGCGGCTAGTCTGTCACTCATCCCCACTACGACCGGCTCGGCAACCGCTATCGGTCTGATCTTTCCTGAATTGCAGGGTAAACTCGACGGACAGGCGGTGCGGGTACCGTTGCTGAACGCATCGCTCACCGATTGCGTCTTCGAGGTACGTCGTCCGACAACTGTTGCCGAGGTGAACGGATTGTTACAGGCAGCGGCAGAGGGTGCGCTGAAGGGGATTCTCGCCTATGAGACGCGCCCGCTGGTGTCGATTGACTTCCTCGGCAACCCACATTCGGCGATTGTCGACTCGCTGTGCACGATGGTCACCAACGAGACGCAGGTGAAGATTTACGCCTGGTACGACAATGAATGGGGATACGCCAATCGGTATGTGGAATTAGCGCGAAAGGTTGCCCTGCTCTTATGAAAACAACGCCTTCCACTGAGGCATCGGCGACCATGACCCAACAGCGCGCCGACCGCCGTAACTATGTGCTGGTAACAATCGCCTACTGGGCCGATACGCTCACCGATGGCGCGATTCGGATGCTGGTGTTGTTTTACTTTGCTCAGCTCGGCTATTCGCCGTTTGCGGTAGCCTCGCTCTTTCTGTTCTACGAAATTTTTGGGGTGATTACTAATCTCTTCGGTGGCTATATCGGTGCGCGCTTTGGTCTCAAGCTGACGCTGTTTCTCGGCCTGGCAACCCAACTGGTTGCACTGAGTATGCTGGCTTTTGCTCCACCTTCACTGCTGGTTGTGCCATACGTGATGGCGGCGCAGGCATTGTCGGGGATCGCCAAAGACCTGACCAAGATGTCGTCGAAGAGTGCGGTGAAGCTGGTGGCCGGCACCGGCGAAGATCAGCTTTACCGCTGGGTCAGTGTGTTGACCGGATCGAAGAATGCGATCAAGGGACTGGGCTTCTTTGTCGGTGCACTGTTGCTCAGTCTATTCGGCTTCCAGACTGCTCTGATCATGCTGGCAGTGCTGGTGCTGACGGCCCTGGTTGGTGCGGTGAGCACAATCAGTGGCGACCTGGGTGTTGCCAACAAGAAAGCCAAATTCAAGCAGATTTTCTCGCCGAACCGGGCGGTCAATCTGCTGGCGGCAGCTCGCATTTTTCTCTTCGGGGCGCGCGATGTCTGGTTTGTGGTCGGATTGCCGGTCTTCTTCATCACCGTTTTAGGCTGGGATTTCTGGCTGGCGGGTGGCTTTATGGCTGCCTGGACTATCGGCTACGGCTTTGTGCAGGCTTCCACACCGGCCCTCATTCGGCGGCGTATCGCCAATGCCCAGGCTCCGGACGGACGTACCGCTATGTGGCTGGCCTTCGCACTGGCAGCCTTCCCGGCAGGGATTGCCATCACACTGCATGCGGGTCTGATCCCAACGCTGAGTGTAGTTGGTGGTCTGCTCGCCTTTGGGATCATCTTTGCCCTGAATTCGGCTGTACACAGCTACCTGATCCTGGCTTACGCCGACGATGCCAAAGTTGCGATGAACGTTGGCTTCTACTATATGGCAAATGCCCTGGGGCGCCTCACCGGCACAGTTCTCTCTGGCGCACTCTACCAGTGGGGAATGCAGAGCAATCCATTTGGTGGCCTGATCGCATGCCTGTGGGCATCGGCTGGTTTCATTTTAATCGCCGGTTTGTTGTCGATCCGCTTACCAACGCCAACGCGCACGGTCGTCGGCACGTGGAAGGTAGAGGAATAAAGGCGGGATCGCTCATACCTGGCGATCACGCACCAGCGCACAGATGCAATCGGTCCAGGGTGTCGCGGCCTGATTGCCGCGCTGACGAAGATCGATCAGCGCAGTACGAAGTTCCTGAAGATCGGCAATGCGCTGATCGATAGCTGCAATTTGCCGATCCAGGGAGGCAAGCATCTCACCGCACGGGGGTTCGCCGCGATCACTTAGCGCGAGAATAGCAGCAATCTCGCGTAATGACAGACCCAGACTGCGCGCATGGGTAATGAAACGTAAGCGGTCAACCATGTCTGGTGAGTAGAACCGATAATTGTTCTCCATCCGCGGCGGGGGTGGCAACACCCCAATCTGCTCGTAAAAACGAATGGTTTTAACCGACACACCGGTTTGGCGGGCAAGTTCACCAATACGCATCATCACGCACCTCAAAAGAGCATTGACCTATCAGGAGAGGTCATCGATAAGCCGGATGATCGTGACGAGAACACACCTGATACCTTCACACCCGCACCTGGTATCAAACACGTGGAGCGTGGAAGCCTGACTTCCGCACTTCACATCACGCTATCCACGCTGTGCCGACCGGTGAGCATCTCTGTTCGCCACATGCGCTGTTCAGGAGACGGTAGCGTTAGACCGTCATCTCGTTACCTGCGCGCAAGGGAGCAATGATACGCACACTATAGCACATCTCTACAAGGTCAGAATAGGAAACCGAATGACAGAAGTTATCTCATTAACCCAAGTTGCTACCTTATTTCACCACAGAGGCACGGAGGACACAGAGGATGGGTATGACCTGAGATGCTGCCGTGAGACGTAACGTAGCGCGTCGATGGGAACTGGATGCTCGCCATATCGTTCATGCAAGTACACCCACGGCGTTACGCGCAATGTCGTGCTGTTCATCCCGGCAGTCAGTCTCCATGGCCTGCTCACAGCATTGGCGGCAACCTGGGTTATCTCATTAACGACTGACAGACTCCGTGATCGTGACGAACACACACCGCATCCTCATGACCAGTAGGGTCAACGGCATAACACGCGCCTGATCGTGAGTACGGCTGCTGCGGCAGCATGGCTGCCGTACTCCAAACTCCGCGACACGCGCATGACGAGCGGGAAAGGTAACTAATCCCAATCCAGCGCGTGATGGCACTGGAGATGGTCGTCAGCCATCTTCGCTGCCATACCGGCAGACAGAGAACAGGATATACTGCCTCTCGTGATAGGCAAGCATTCATAAGCCTGCGCGATGGTAGCACGACCGCAGCGCTTTTATGAAATAAGTTCAAAGACACCGAACATAGCCAACGCCGAGGCACACTGACTGTTACGAAGCGTGTCTGAACGCACGTATACCACCGTCAATAGTTGTCTGAAGCGTGGATAAGATGATGGCTTTGCAACTCAAACATTCAAGAAATTGAATATGATAAGAGCTATGAAAACAACAACGACCGTCAAACAGGCACGCCTGTTCAAGGCCCTCATGCATCCGGTTCGTATTCAGATCCTCGACATTCTGCGCGAGGGTGAGGCATGTGTCTGCCACATTGAAGCCGTGCTTGGGCTACGGCAGGCGTATGTGTCGCAGCAACTGGCTGTGTTACGTAAAGCAGGTCTGATCCGAGATCGGCGCGAAGGGCCGAACATCTACTATCGCATCGGGCATCGCGATGTATTCACTATTCTCGATGTGGCCCGCACCCTGGTAGGTGAGGATGAACTGGTGACGCCGACGACGGTACGTTGTTCATGTCCGCGTTGTACGGCACCAACCGCATAGAACCGTTACAGGAGCACAATCTATGGTCAGCGTTAAAGTCCTGGGGCCGGGATGCGCCAATTGTCGCAAGCTGGAAGAGCGTGTACGGCATGTCATTCGCCAGCATCAACTGGAAGCCGAGATCGAAAAGGTTACCGATTACGCGCAGATTATGCGCTGGAACGTGATGCGCACGCCGGGACTGGTGGTAAACGATGTCCTGGTCGCCGCCGGACGCATTCCCTCGGAAGAGGAGATTGCCGGCTGGTTGAGATAAACGTTCATCAAGCACGAGCGGGTGATGCCACAACCCGCTCTTTCTCAACCTGGTATATGCAAAAACTTGCATATCTTATGGAGAATAGCATCATGGCGCAAACCATTTCACCAACCGCTGATCGTCGTCCCGCCTGGCGGATATGGCTGCTGGTAGTTGGCGGAGCCGCAGTCTGGTTGATTGCGTATAACCTGATACAACCGCTGGCAAACTGGCTCACCTTCCAGGTCATTGGTCTACAAGAGGGTTCCCATCTGGGTGAGGCAGTTGCCTTCTTTCTGTACGATGTGCCGAAAATCCTTTTACTCTTGAGCGGTATGATCTTTCTGATCAGCACGATTCGCTCGTTCTTCAGCCCGGAACGCACCCGCGAGTTACTGGGAGGTAAGCGGGAAGGGGTTGGTAATATCCTGGCAGCCGGTCTCGGTGTACTGACTCCATTTTGTTCATGTTCGGCGGTACCGCTCTTCATCGGTTTTGTTGAGGCCGGCATTCCGCTTGGGGTCACCTTTTCCTTTCTGATTGCCGCGCCAATGGTGAACGAGGTGGCGCTGGTCATGCTCTTCGGCTTGTTTGGCTGGCAGGTCGCTCTCCTCTATCTGGTAGCCGGGATGAGTGTCGCTATTCTGGCCGGGATTGTGATCGGACGCCTGCATCTCGAACGGTATGTCGAAGACTTTGTCTGGCAGATTAAAGGGGGCAACGGTACGGTTGCGCTGGCTACGCCAACGTGGCCAGACCGGTTTGCCATAGCCTGGGCGAACACACGTGAGATTGTCGGGAAGGTCTGGCTCTTCGTCGTGCTTGGGATTGCGGTTGGAGCCGGCATTCACGGTTACGTTCCCGAAGATGCGCTGGCCGGCATCCTGGGCCGTGAAGCGTGGTGGTCGGTGCCGATGGGAGTTTTGCTTGGCGTTCCGCTGTACTCGAACGCCGCCGGTGTCATTCCGGTCGTCCAGGCCCTGATGGCGAAAGGGGCCGCTCTCGGCACGGTGCTGGCCTTTATGATGTCTGTAGTAGCGCTAAGCCTGCCAGAGCTGATCATTTTGCGACGTGTGCTCAAGCTACCGCTGATCGCGACGTTTGTCGGTGTCGTGGCCAGCGGGATCATCCTGGTCGGCTATCTGTTCAACCTGATGATGTGATCGTAATATAGCGATAGAGAGGCGTGGCTATCACGCTTCTCTATTCACTCTTGAAGACCTCGCACAAACCAGAATATTCCTACCGACAGGGCAATACCGAGCAGTGAAATCGGCCAGAGATCGCCAAGCGGAATCATGCTCACGGCTATCGCAAGATGGATAGCGGCTAACACCATCAGCAAAATCCGTGCCCAGGGTCGGTTGTTCCACAAGCCGATAGCCGCAACGATCAACACAACCGCAAACAGGATGATCGGCACACTAAAGATGATCGCCAGAAATGCCGCCAACCCACCCAGTCCAACTTCCGAATAGTTGACTAAGCCAAAAAAGATGAGTAATGCACCAAATGCGCAAAGCAGGCCACCATAACCACCGGCAATAATTGACAGTATCTGCCGTCGGCCAAACTGGCTACCGGACATATACCCTCCTGGTATGGTCTGATTACGAGCATTTGGTTGTTATTATATTCACAGCACATCTTATATCAAGACTCATGCAGCTCGCATTCTACGTTCGCTGAATTTCACGGGATATCCTCCCGATGGATCTGGCATCGTCACATGCATCAGGGCAAGGCGTTGAGCTGGAATGGCTTGCAGGGATCGATAGCGATCAGGAGTCTGGCACGTACCACACACATCCGGTGTGGAGAGTAGCGAAGCATGGTTTTCGCACATCAAAACTACGACACGGGCATCGCCAGACCCAAAAAGAATCTAACAGAGTTCCATGCCACACGGATGTATGGACAGACACCTGCGTATTACGTTAACGTGCAATTCCAGAACGACTAACAGAAGCCTGTCTTATGTCAAATTCCAACTAACACTGGGCATGATTCAGGTTGTCAGCTCGGTGCAGGAATGATGCCGTGTTAGTGCCGGTGCAGGCATTCTGACCGGTTCACCGCATCCGCGCTCAGATGCGACGTCAGGGTGATGAGCGGCAAGCGTGGTACGCTAGTCCTACGACCGGCAGGGGTATACGACACGCCCCCATCCGCTCTCGCGCCCTGCGCTCTGCATTACCTATAAGTCACCCAGCAGCTAGTATGATGCATCGGTCGTGTCACAGGCCAGCAGGGATCACCCTGACCGCGCCCGATAGGGGTACACGGCCGTGCGCCCCTACCAATACTGATGTGGGATGATGTCACCATCCACAGGACGACAATTATCACCGGCTGGTACCCAGTGATGCCCGCTCAGGGTGTAGTAGCGCCCAGGGCAGGTATGAGCGCCCAGCGGGAAAGCGTCCAGCCCTGCCCTATCCGGCACGGCGCCACCGTCCGCCACCATGGTCACCATCCGGATTCCGTCAGTGCGCTCTGCGGCAACGGTCGGGATGAACCGGACACCTCCGGCATCACGACCGCGCTGGTGCCATGCAATGATGACTAGGCGAGCGCAGGCTGCGATACTCCCTGATGAGCAACGCAGATGACAACTATAGCGTTATAGGTAATGCATAGGGCTGCGGGAGCGAGCCTGCCATTGGCAGCCCGTGCAGAGGACGAAGCAGATGGCATCCATCGCCTGGCGATCAGGCATCCGCGGGCGTCATCCCTTGGGGTACGTCCGCTTAGGCGGAAGGAGGGGCTCGATGCGTGACCACAGCTCGTTGGGAATGCGCCACCCACCGTCAACCGGTTGCTCACTCATTTGCCTCCTCCATAGGTTCATCTACGATACGATGATAATACCATATGTTTTCGGATAGGTTCTTAATACGCAGTGCTGCTCAAAAGTACGTCACAACATGGACAAGCTGCTCAACGTTTGTTTGATTTGCTGCAAAAGCGCAGGATCAGTTTTATGCACTGGTTGGAGGCATTGCTCTCCTGAGATATGTTCAGGGTCGGAATACCGAGGATATTGACCTTATCTTAAGTGTAAGTGAAGAGACTCCCCGAAATTAATCTTACTCACAGAGATATTTATTTTGCGCGGGGGGACTATCGAGGTCTTCGGATTGATGTCCTCTTGACAAATAATCCGTTGTGGCTCATGTTCAAAAGTGGTGCAGCCCAACCAACTAAGAACTACAACGGGGAGCTATACCACACCCACAGCTCGGACAAGTTAACGCTTGCAGATAGCAATAGCCCCTTAACCACAGTGCACTGCGCACATCTCAAAACGGTCAACCATCGGTGTTTACTGCGGTGTAAGGGCTGCGTAGTACCCTATTGCACCGAGTTTGAACATGAGCCTCCGTTGTTTTAGCACGTAAAGAAGCGCCGCGAATTGCTCGTCTCCGGCATGATCGTGTATAATCCATAGCATTGTCGCAATCGCTGTATATCATCAACGTCTGATTGTACCTGTTTCCTGATCGGGGCGACGTCGCAGGCTTGCACCTGTGCGCTGTACATCTGGCGCGAACAGGACGGTGATACTGCGTTTCGTTGCTGATGATACGTGTTTCGCATACCAGTGTAAACAGGGAGGACTCTCAGTATGGAACCGTCTGGCGCAGTCGAACTATCCCCTTCGGAAACGCCAAATGCCGCCCGTATCTACAGTTATACTCTGGGCGGTTCGTACTATCTGCCGGTTGACAGGGCAGCCGCGGAGTACATGTTCTCGCTCGTGCCTTCCACCCCAAAATGGGTGCGTATGCTGCGCAGTTTTCTCCAGCACGCCGCCCGTCGTCTTTGGGCGGAAGGATTGACCCATTTCATCGACTTCGCTTCTGGTCTGCCGACCGACGATCACATTCATCACGTGCTTCCAGATGCGCGTGTGGTTTATTCCGACCTGGATCCCGAAACGTACAACCTGGCGCGGCAACTGGTTGAACATCTTCCGAATGTATTGTATTTGAGGCATGATGTGCGCGAGGCACGGGTGCTGCTCGATTCGCCGGAGGTGCAGAATTTTCTGGGAGGTGAGCGGCGGGTGGCATTCGGGTTGAACGGTATCACCGTCTTTCTCTCTCCTGACGAGATTTCACACCTCTTCCATGATCTCTATGAGTGGGCAGCGCCAGGCTCCCGTCTTTACATCACCTACGAAACCAAAATGCCAGGGCTAATGACTCCGCGTATGGAACAGTTTATCGACATGTTCCGTCAGGCAGGATCACCCTTCTGGCTCTATTCGCTAGAGGAGTGCATCGCGCTCAGTCGACCGTGGCAGATCCCACCAACGGGATTAATGCCGTTGCACGAGTTCCTTGGGCTTCCCGCCGACTACATCACCGAATCGGATCAGGAAGGCGTCGGGTTGCAGTTCTACGCTGCGATCCTTACCAAGCCATAGAGACGTTCATATCGGGCGAGCAGGGTGGAGGAAGCGCGGTCGTCACAGGGAAGAGTTTCTCGGCTGGTTCCTGCGTGCCATTTCCTGTTCCAGGAGTGATGACACCTTATCTCCCCCTTCTCCCATTCAAGAACAGACAGAACATATGAACCAATGCAACTTCTGTAGCATCGAAACGCCCCAGCAAAGACAGATGCTCCCCTCTCCCCCCAGCGGCTATGCATTACCCATAACTCGGACCCACGTGCGGGTTGTGGTAATCGTATGAGGAGCAATCAACCAGGAGGCAGCGTGACACGACGATGCCATCGTGGACTGCGCACGATGCGATACGCTCGATGAGGTGATACCCGCAGGAATCGGCGTCTAATTCGCCTAGTCGAGGCGGTGGCTGCGCAGCCGACCGCCAGCGTGCCGCAGGCGTGCGTGAGCCGGGCAACCACCAACGGGGCCTATCGGCTATGGCGTTCGGATTGGGGTAGTCCAGCGGCGATTCGGGCGACGCATTGACACGTGACGACGGAACGTGTGCGAGCACATCCGATGATTCTGGTCATCCAGGTACGACTGAGCTGAACGTCACCCAACATCCGACTACCCAAGGTCTGGGGCTGTTAGACAATGCAAGCCAGGTATCTGTGGCAGGCCATCCGCCAGCATCCGGCGTGAGGGCACGTTACCATTCCGATGCAGCGCACAGATAACCAGCCACTACGTCAGGCACCATCACCGTGCGCACGATACCGCTGACCATCCTTCCCCTGCGACAGCAGTGGCAGCGGTCCTCGTTATCGTCGCTTCCGCTGCACAGTATCCAGGCAGAAGAGGAGAGTCTACCTCCTGAGGCAACCCCTGTGTGCTGGTTGTCGATCACCACGCTACCGGTCACCACACTAGCCGAGGCATGCCAGTGCATCCTCTGGTACCGTCATCGGTGGGTGGTAGAGCGGTATCACGTCGTCCTGAAAAGCGGGTGTCGGCTGGATGAACTGCAACTGGAAGACGCAGACCGGATTCAGCGAGACCTGGCGACCTAGTGCATCGTCGCGTGACGCTTGCTGTGGCTCACATATGAGGCACGGCAGAATCCCACTGCCTCGTGTTAGATCGCCCTGGATCCGCACGAGTGGCAAGCACGCTCTTTTATCCACCACACTACCCCGATCCTATCGGCCACGCCACCGACACTGAGTGACGCGGTACGATGGATTGCCCACCTGGGCGGGTTCCTGGGGCGAATACACGATGGAGAGCCGGGCGTGACGACGATCTGGCACGGGCTGCCGGGCTGCGTCGTCTGCACTACATCGCCGATCGCTGGCAACTCCTGTACGCAACCCCACCTGCCGCTGGTGACACGTGACATATGAGTAATGCATAGCCCGCTAGGGGCGGGGATCACCAATACCGGATAGCATTCGCTGTCGTGCTCTGGTTCAAGGTTGCACGACTCCGTTTGCAGCAGGTACGGAGGGCGGTAGCAGGTAAGAGCCAGCCAGCGACTCGCGCTCCCAGCGCTTTCAGATGAGCCAGTCAGCGGCGCATACTCCCACCGCTCCCAGATTTGATATTGCCGCTCGCGCCCACGAGCGCCAGATTCGATCACACAGCATCTGGGTGTCAGCACTGCCGCACTCTCTGGCGGGCAGAACAGCACGGATGGGGCAGGTTTCAGCACCGCGCTCGCTATCTTCAGGCAGACCTTCCCGAAGATTATCAACGATGCATGTGCCGAATGTCCACCAACAGTTACGATCTCTTTCTGTATCAGGCAAGAGGCAAATGATATGATCGCTTTGTCACAAAGAATGGCATAGTGACGAGTTATGAAATATTATCTGTTCATCATCTTTATCATACTGCTTGGGATCAGTGGTTGCCAGCGCACGACAACCTCTCTCATCCAGCTTGACGATCTGCAACCACTGCCAATGCCCACGCCGGTAACGTCACCACCCCTGCGGGTATCGGTGGCATCGGTCATTTCAGCCCAGGGAACGGTGCAGAGCTACCAACCGTTGCTCGATTACCTGAGCGCCCGGCTTGGCCGTGAAGTAACCTTGATTCAGCGCCGTACCTACACCGAAACGAACGAGTTGATCGGGCGCAATGAAGTCGATGTTGCGTTTGTCTGCACCAGTGCCTACATTGATGGACGTGACCGCTACGGGATGAGTCTGCTGGTTGCTCCCCAGGTCAACGGTGAAACAACGTACCATTCGCTCCTGATTGTACCGACGGATAGCCCGGCCCGTTCTATGGCCGATCTGCGTGGTAAGGTCTTTGCCTTTACTGATCCAACGTCGTTTAGCGGGCGCGTCTACCCAACGGCCCTGGTGCAAGAGCTGGGTGATAGTCCAGAGAGCTTTTTCCAGGATACGTTCTTCACCTACAGTCACGACGCGGCAATCGAAGCAGTGGCTAACGGCCTCGCCGATGGTGCCGCCGTTGATAGTCTGGTGTTCCACTTTGCCCTATCCCGGCATCCCGAACTACGTGAGCAGGTAAAAGTGATCCACACCTCACCGCCGTTCGGCATTCCACCGGTTGTGGTTGGACCGGGAGTCCGGCCTCAGTTGCGTGCTGAGCTGCAAAATATTCTGCTGGGCATGGCTGACGATCCTTCACCCCTGGCCCAAACTGCCTTGGAGTCGTTAGGCATTGATCGCTTCGTCATGATTGACGATGCAGCCTACGCCAGTGCCCGGCTACTACGCTCACAAGTAGGACCGGTATCGCCATGAACGCAGGGTTCTTGCCACATCAGGTTGTACGATGGGCGACAACGCTATGGCAGATTGTCGGCTCGGTAAATATTCGCGCCAAAATTCTGGGTATTGTACTGGGACTGGTAGTCTTGATGGGTGTGGCTGCTACCATCGAAGTACGGACACTGCTGGAGCATACCCTCACTGTGCAAACGCACGAACGGTCAATTGCCATTGCCCGCGACGTTGCCGCCCGCTCTACCGATTTGGTACTGATGCGCGATTATTACAGACTCTTCCGCTTGTTGCAAGACACTCAGGAGAATAACCCTGATCTACGCTACGCTTTCATCATTGATTCAGAGGGCACGATTGTCGCTCACACTTTTGGCAGCGGCTTTCCGGTCGGTTTGCGCGATGCCAACACGGTAACAGCGCAAGAACATCATCGCAGTGTGCTGCTGGCAACGAATGAAGGTGATATTTGGGATACGGCGGTGCCCATGTTCGACGGTCGTGCCGGTATCGCCCGAGTCGGCCTCTCGCTGGCCGCCCGTGAACAGACAGTCGCTGCCGTCACCGGGCAGTTGTTAATCACCACCATTATGGCGGCAGCTATCGGCATCACTGCCGCAGCGTTTCTAACCTGGCTTCTGACCAGGCCCATCTTACAACTGGTAGCGCTCACTAAGGCGGTTGCGCTCGGTGATTTCAGTCAGCGTGCCCGACGTTGGGCCAACGATGAAATTGGGCAGCTCACCGATGCGTTTAACGCGATGAGTGAGGCGCTGGCGCAGGCTGAGCGTGAACGGGCCGAACGTGAACATCTACGTGCTCAGTATGTCACGCAAATTATTACCGCTCAGGAAGAGGAACGCAAGCGGATCGCCCGTGAACTGCACGATAGCACCAGTCAGGCTCTGACCTCATTGCTGGTCGGCTTACGCTCACTCGCCGACCGCCACCGCTCGCCGGAGATTGCGCAACAGGTAGATGATCTGCGGAGCATCGTCGGGCAAATTCTCAACGATCTCCATGCACTGGCCCGGCAACTACGGCCAAGCGTGCTTGACGATCTGGGATTGGCGGCTGCCTTGCAACGGTATGTAGCCGAGTGTCGTGCTCGCAGTGGTTTGATCATTGATCTGGCACTACCGGGGTTAGATGATTTCCGCCTCGATCCGGTGGTAGAGACAGCACTATACCGGATTGTACAAGAGGGATTAACGAACATCATCCGACATGCCCACGCGAGCACCGCCAGCGTCGTGATTGAACGTCGTGCTGATCGAGTGCGTGCGATCATTGAGGATGACGGATGTGGTTTTGATCCGAATGCCCTGCACGGTGACGGTCATCTGGGATTGAACGGCATCCGTGAACGGGCAGCGCTTTTGAACGGCCAGCTCATCATCGAGTCGTCTCCCGGTAGTGGCACCACGTTGTACGTGGAAATTCCTTTAACGACCAGGCATGAGGAGTGCTATGAGCAGCATTCTCTTAGTTGATGATCACGCTGTGCTGCGTGCCGGTTTACGGCTTCTGCTCGACGGGCAACCCGATCTGCGCGTTATCGGCGAGGCGGAAGATGTACGGACAGCCGTGGTGCAGGCCACTACTCTGCAGCCCGACCTGATCCTGCTCGATCTCAGCCTGACCGGGAGCAGTGGTCTGGCAGCCATTCCAGCCTTACGCGCAGTAGCTCCGCACAGTCGCATCCTGGTGCTTACCATGCACGATGACGAAGGGTACGTGCGACAGGCTCTGGCTGCCGGTGCCAACGGCTATGTTCTGAAGCGTGCCGCTGACGCCGAACTGATTGCGGCGATTCGGGCAGTTCTACGCGGGGAACTTTACATCCATCCAGCGCTAACCCGTCAGTTACTAGAGGATTTGCTTCCACAGACACCGGCTCTGAATCCCTGGGAAAGTCTGAGCGAGCGCGAACGCGAGGTTCTCTTGCTGGTCGCCCGTGGCTACACTGCCGCCGAGATTGCCGAACAATTGAGCCTCAGTCCCAAAACGGTCGAAACCTATCGCACCCGTGGCATGGAGAAACTTGGCCTGCGCTCGCGCGCCGCGCTGGTGCAGTACGCACTCAACCATAACCTGTTGACACCGACCTGATCCGGTTGCAAGCGGACAATGGCTGTCGGGAAAATCCTGACACAAGCCGATCAATAACCTGACTTTTCCTGCTACCGGTGGCACCGGCACAGATGTAAAGTGGGATTAGCGGGAATGCCGTAGATAAGCAATCCGCATTAGTACAAGGAGCCTGGACTATGACCCGGCAACCAACTATCCCCTTAACCCCGGTAAGCCGCAGAGGTTTACTCGGTGCACTGGTAGCCGGCGCCGGTGCCCTCGCTGCGGCTTCAGTACAGGCAGGTCTCCCTGCCAGCACCGGAAAATCAGCCGACACTATCGATGTGCTTTCGCCTGAAGAAGCCCTGGCCGCCTACGAAGCCGAGATTGCTCGCCTCCGTGCAACCAAAGTGAGCGGTACACCCCTCGATCATCTGGAGCGGATGCGGGCCGAACTGCTGCGGGCACTCGCCAAACCGGTCGCCGAACGCCGTTGGGTGATGGTGATTGATCTCCGCGCCTGCGTCGGTTGTCACGGTTGCACCATCGCCTGCGTGGCCGAGAACAAACTGCCACCCGGCGTGGTCTACCGACCGGTGATCGACGAAGAGATCGGTCGCTACCCCAATGTCACGCGCCGCTTCATTCCCCGACCCTGTATGCAATGCGACAATCCGCCCTGCACCGGGGTTTGCCCGGTCTCGGCCACCTTCACCAACGAGCATGGCGTCGTCGAAGTAGACTACGAGCAGTGCATTGGCTGCCGTGCCTGTATCGCTGCGTGTCCGTATGGTGCGCGCACCTTCGATTTCGGATACACCTACACCGCCGACACCACCGACCCTGGCGTCATGTTTGGCGCCGATCAGGCAGCGACCTACGAGACGGTCACCACCTTCGAGTACGGCAAAGCCCACGCACGGCGCAACCTCCACGACTCGCCGGTTGGGAACGTGCGTAAATGCCACTTCTGCATGCACCGGGTACTCAACGGTCAACTCCCGGCCTGTGTCACGACCTGCATCGGGCGCGCCACCTTCTTCGGTGATGCCAATGATCCCGATAGCCTGGTTAGCGAACTGATTGCCAAACCCAATGTCATGCGGTTGAAAGAAGACCTCGGCACCGAGCCGCGTGTCTACTATTTGCAGTGAGGAGCAGACCTATGCTTAAGCGACTCCTCTATCTCGCCGGCACCCTTGGCCTGCTCGTCGGCCTGTGGGGATTGTACGACCGCCTTGTCTACGGTCATATGCATGCCAATTACGGCTCATACGTTGTCTGGGGGCTGTGGGTAGCGCTGTATATGTTCTTCGCCGGGGTAGCAACCGGAGCCTTTATGCTGGCAACCCTCGATCTGCTCTTCGAGCTGCCGATCTTCCGTGGGAGCGGACGCATGGCACTCTGGGGATCGCTGGTGGCAATGCCGGCAGGGCTGGTAGCAATCGGCCTTGACCTCGGTCACATGACGCGCATCTGGAAAGTCTATCTCCAGCCCAATTTCGGTTCGGTTATGGCGCAACTGGTCTGGGGCTACACCATCTTTTTGGGTATCGTTGTGATCAGCCTCTGGCTCAGTTTACGGCCACAACCCTCACGCTGGTTAAAGCCGGTAATGGCAATTGGCCTTATTCTCGCCATCTTCCTCAGTGGTGGGATCGGTGCCCTGCTCGGTGTCAACCAAAACCGGATCAGTTGGCACGTCAGCAACTTACCGGCGCAGTTCCCCGTCTTCAACCTCACCTCTGGTGTGGCGCTAATGCTGATCGCCATCGGCTGGTTCGGCCCACTCCGCGATCCACGCCGCTCGCAACAGTTACGCATTCTCAGCCTGGCGATGGTCGTGCTTTTGCTGGTGAAAGGCTACTACCTCTGGAGCGACGTCTCGCAAGCCCTCTACCAGAACAGTAGCCACGGCGCAGCAGCGATCAATCTCGTCCTGTTTGGCCCCTACGGCTGGGCATTCTGGCTGTTGCAACTCGGACTCGGCATGCTGATCCCGCTCATTGTGCTGACTATGCCGGTTGGACAGCGCGGCTTTGCTGCCGGTTTGATGGGTGTATGTGTGCTGATCGGCCTGGCGGTAGCGCGTGCCAACATCATCTTCCCGGCTCTCAGCCTGCCCGAACTGCAAGGTCTGGGTGAAGCGTTCCACGGCCCACATCTGAGCTTCACCTACAGCCCCAGTTTGATGGAATGGGCGGTTACGGCGGGTATCGTCGGTGCTGCAACCATCGGGTTCCTGCTCGGCACAGATCGATTACCGCTCTTCAATCGTCTACCAACGGAAGCAAGTAGCGCTGCCGATTAGATGACACGTATCATTGGTCGTTATCCCCTGCCCCAACGACAGGAGTGTTGATATGAAACGGCAACCTGAAACATCCACTCGCACCGACCAAAGCATGAGTCGACGCGACTTTCTCAAGACTTCGGCTCTGCTCGGTGGCGGCGCTGCGCTCCTCGGCTTTGGCCCGCTGGCCGGCCTGGCTCGCGGCGAAGCACCGGCACTCGAACTGCCGCTCGTCGATGCGGCCAACTCTATCCAGACGGTCTGTTTGCAATGCAATACCGGCTGCGGTCTCAAAGTCAAACTGATCGATGGCGTCGCAGCCAAGCTGGAAGGTAATCCGTACAGCCCGTGGACGATGGAACCGCCATTGCCTTTCAGCACCCCAATTAGCGCCAGCGGCTCCATTGACGGCGCGCTCTGCCCGAAAGGTCATGCCGGCATCCAGACCGCCTACGACCCGTACCGACTGATGCGGGTGCTCAAACGCAAACCGGGCACACCGCGCGGTGGCGGCCAATGGATCACCATTGACTTCGACCAGGCAATTACTGAGATTGTGGAAGGTGGCGATCTGTTCGGCGAAGGGCCGGTAGAAGGGCTGCGCGCGCTCTATGCCCTCAAGGACGCCAAACTGGCCAAAGAGATGGCAAACGCGGTCAATGCAATTTTAGCCGCCAGGCCGGAAGAGAAACCGGCCCTCGTCGAGCAATTCAAACGCGACTTTGCCGACCATCTCGATGTACTGATCGATCCTGACCATCCCGATCTGGGGCCAAAGAACAATCAATTCGCCTTCGTTTGGGGACGGTTGAAGAACGGTCGTGGCGACCTCGTGCAACGCTTCGTCAAGAAAGGCTTCGGTTCGGTCAACGCCAACGGCCACACCACCGTTTGCCAGGGATCGCTCTATTTCACCGGCAAAGCGATGAGCGAGCAGTTCGATCCCAAGACCGGCAAATTCAGTGGCGGCCAGAAATTCTACTGGCAGGCCGATTTGGGTAATGCCGAATTCGTCATCTTTGTCGGTACCAACCACTTTGAAGCCAACTACGGCCCCACTCCACAATCACCACGCATTACGCAAGGCGTGATCAACAGTCGGCTGCGGTATGTCGTACTTGATCCACGCTTGAGCAAACTGGCCAGCAAAGCCTGGAAATGGCTACCAATCAAACCGGGCACCGACGCCGCCTTCGCAATGGCAATGATCCGCTGGATCATCGAACAGCAGCGCTACAACACTCGTTTCCTCGCCGCTGCCAACAAAGCCGCCGCTGCCGCCAACGGCGAACCGAGCTGGACCAATGCCACCTGGCTGGTGAAGGTCAAAGACGGCGTACCGGGCAAGTTCCTCCGTGCCAGTGAGATTGGATTGACGACTGTCGTTGAAGAGACCGATGCCGAAGGGAAGAAGACGAAAGCGTATGTGACGGCTGATGGCACGCGCTTCAGCTTCGATCCTTTCGTTGCCCTGGTCAACGGCGTACCGACCCCCATCGATCCGAACGATCCCGAAGCCGCCCCGGTGATTGGTGATCTCCTGGTCGATACTGAACTGAATGGCATCGCGGTGAAGAGTAGCTTGCAGGTGATCTACGAGGCAGCCAGCACGCATACCATTGAGGAATGGGCGGCGATTGCCGATGTGAAAGCGGAAGACATCATCGAGATCGCTTACGAATTTACCAGCCACGGAACGCGCGCAGTGGCCGACATTCACCGGGGCCCATCGCAACACACCAACGGCTTCTACACCAATTTCGCCTTCTACACCCTCAATGCCCTGATCGGCAACTTCGACCACCGCGGCGGGTTGATCAAGCCTACGACCTACGACCGACTGGGGACGAAGGCAAAGGGGCCATTTGAGGTTGAGAAGATGACGAACGGTGCCAACGTCCCGTTTGGCATCGACCTGCTGCGCACGAATACCGCCTACGAAAAATCAACGCTATTCAATGGCTATCCGGCGCGCCGACCATGGTTCCCGCTGGCGACCGATGTCTACCAGGAAGACATCCCCTCGATGGGTGATGCCTATCCGTACCAGATCAAAGTCGCCATGTTCTACATGTCGGCCATCAATTACGCCTTGCCGGCGGCGCAGACGACCATCGAGATACTGGCCGACCCGAAGAAAATCCCGCTGATCATCACCAGCGACGTCATGGTTGGTGAAACCAGCACCTATGCCGACTACATCTTCCCCGACCTGAGCTTCCTTGAGCGCTGGGAATTCCACGGCTCACACCCCAGCGTCCCGTGGAAGGTGGAAAACATTCGCCAGCCTGCGATCAGCTTACCGAACTGGCCAACCGTCAAGGTCTTCGGCGAAGAGATTCCGCTCAGCTTCGAGGCACTGGTGCTCGCGATTGCCGAGCGGCTCGAACTACCTGGCTTCGGCCCGAACGGTTTTGGCGAAGGCATCCCCTTCACCCGGCCCGAACACCTCTACCTGAAACTGGCGGCCAACATCGCCTTCGGCGAGAAGGAAGACGGCAGCGATGGCGTACCTCCAGCCGACTATGCCGAATTAGAGGTCTTCCGCCGGGCACGCCGCTTCCTGCCGCCGAGCGTGTTTGATGAAGCCAAATGGCGTGCCGCTATCGGCAATGATGAACAGCTCTGGCGACAAACGGTCTACGTTCTCAACCGTGGTGGCCGCTACCAGGCTTACGAGAAGGGCTGGAAGGGTGATCTGGCCGGCAACCCATACGCCAAACAGATCAACCTGTATCAAGAGAAGACGGCAACCACCATCAACTCCATGACCGGCGATCATCTGATCGGCTACCCGACCTACATCCCGGCTGGTTTGGCTGCCGACGGCACACCAATCGTTGATGAAGGTTACGACCTGCACCTGGTCACCTACAAAGAGGCAATGATGGCGAAGGCGCGTGGCATTGCCGACTACTGGCTCCTCGCCCTAATGCCCGAAAACGCCATCCTGATCAATCGCCTCGATGCCGAACGTCTCGGTTTACGCAACGGTGATCGGGTACGCATCAGCTCGGCCAGCAACCCCGACGGGGTCTGGGATTTGCAGAACGGTACGCGCAAACCGATGATCGGCAAAGTGAAGGTGATCGAGGGCATCCGCCCTGGTGTCATCTCCTTCCCGCTCGGTTGGGGCCACTTCGCCAGCGGCGCCAGCGACATCGTTATTGACGGCGTCACCATCCCCGCCGACCCGCGCCGGGCTGCCGGCATTCACGCCAATGCTGCCATGCGCGTTGATCCAGTACTGGGCAATGTAACCCTGAGCGACCTGGTCGGCGGCAGTGCCGTCTTCTACGACACGAAGGTGAAACTGGAGCGAGTTGGCTAACACACAGAGGTGGCACTCCTTAACCGTGACACGATACAGGAAGGCAGGGATAAGCGGGTGCGACACACCACGAACGTGTGTCGCATCTTCGTTTCAGATAAATCTGGTACCATAACCCAAGCTACTACCTTTATCACCACAGAGACACAGAGGACACAGAGGATGGGTATAACCTGGGTTGCTACCGCGAGACGTGATGTAGCACGTCTATGGGAACAGGCTGCTACCCACGTTGTTCATTCGGTTACTCTACACAGTGTTGTGGGCAACGTCATGCTGTTCATTCTGACAGTCAGCCTCCATGACCTGCTCACAGCATAGGTGGCAACTTGAGTTATCATACATTCACACTCAACAACTCAGAACAGGATGCCTGCTCGCTCATTCAGACAACAGGTGAAGCGCATTGTACTGCGCAAGGAACGAGAAGTCATTGCAGATACCATCACAAGGATGCGCGACACCGGACGGCGCAATGCGGTATCTATGCCCGTTCTGCATCGCCAGTATTTGCAACTGACATAGAACGTCAAACTGGAATATACACCTGGGAGGCTATCATGAGTCAACTGCCCGAAGCGTACCGTACCTTTTTGCAAGACTACCCAACGGTAGCCGGCGTGTACGAACAACTGGGTGCAGCAGCAGCCGAGGCCGGCCCACTCGACGCCAAAACCCGCGAACTGGTTAAACTGGCAATGGCAGCCGCTCTCGGCTCAGAGGGTGCCGTCCATTCCCACGTGCATCGTGCGCTGGCAGCAGGCGCAACTGCGGCAGAGATTGAACACACCCTGATCCTGGGCGTAACCACACTTGGCTTCCCAACAATGATGATGGCACTGCGTTGGGCACGTACCGCACTACACCAGGCTACATCACCACAAAGCTAGAGGAGGAACGACCGTGTCGGTTGATGATCTGATCGATACCACATCGCTGGAACTGCTCGTTGCCCCTGCCCCGTTAGCCGACTTTCTCCGCCAGTCATCGGCAATGCACCGTCATCTCTGCCCACGTCAGGTGCTTGGTGCCCGCATGGGCATGTATGCTGGTGAACTGCTGGGTCTAACCCTGCCTCAAAAGAACAAACGCCTCTACACCTTTGTCGAAACCGACGGCTGTTTTGCCGACGGCGTAAGCGTAACGACCGGTTGCTGGTTGGGGCGCCGCACCATGCGGCTGATGGACGAAGGCAAAGTCGCGGCAACCTTCGTAGACACCCAAACCGGGCAGGCATTCCGCATTGCGCCGCGCCCCAATGTGCGCGATCTGGCCCGGCAGTACGCACCCAACGCCCGCAGCCGCTGGCATGCGTATCTAATCGCCTATCAATTGATGCCACTAACCGATCTCCTCATCGCCCAACCGATCACCCTGACCGTTGATCTCAAGGCCATCATCAGCCGCAACGGTTTACGGACTACCTGCGACCACTGCGGCGAAGAGATCATCAACGCCCGCGAAGTAATCCGCGATGGTCAAACCCTGTGTCGGACGTGTGGGGGGGAGGGGTATTACACGATTACCGGGTAAAGAGGTCAATCGTTGTAAACACAGGAAGGCCGACTTCGAGTAGAGATTAGACACAAGAGCACGAATGTGAACAAATAATAATTTTGTTCAGGGTAAAACTATTGCTGCTACGCATATTCGCGGTACAGCACAGAGGACTGCATTGTGGAACGGCATACCATATATGTCGAGCATGCCACACCACCCAAGCATACGACATGCGCGTTCCCGGTGAACAACAGCATGGTCATCCACTCGTAACATACAACACATGAAAGGGGCGGCTGAAAAACCCGCCCCTTTATGTCCTGCCAGAGATTACCCGGTTCAATGAAACACAAAACCTCCTCATCATTCAGAAGATGAGGAGATTTGGGTAAATGATTTAGCCTACCAGATGCTGTGCCTACATCCCACACGCACTGCATCCACCGACCGGCGCGTCCTCATCGTCTTCGCTGTAGTCGGTGTCGCGGGCGCGGAATGAGTGGCCACAACCGCACGAGGAAACGGCATTCGGGTTGTCAATCTTGAAGCCACCACCCATCAGCGTATCGACAAAATCAATCGATGCGCCAAACAGGTATTGGGCGCTGATCGGGTCGACCAGTACCCGCAGGTTGCCGGCGTAAAACTCGTTGTCGCCTTCGCGTACCTCGTCGTCGAAGGTCATGCCGTACTGGAGGCCCGAACAACCACCACCAGCAACAAATACGCGCAAGGCATAGCCTTCCAGTTCTTTTTCCTGCATCATCTTGAGCAGACGGCTGCTCGCCGCTTCGCTGATGGTCAGCAGCGGTTGTGGGGTGGCCGGTTGGAATGTGATCTGATTGAGATCAACCGTTGTCATGGACTACTCCTTGACCATAATGTACAGTCGCCGAAGCGCCTGCCTCCTTCAATATGTGCAGTATACACGATGTTGGCCGAAAATGCTAGTACTATCTTTCAAAAGTCATCACTGGGCCAGGTTAGCCGATGATCAGGCGGTCGGCCACCATCGCGGCAAATACGAGCGCCAGGTAGAGCAACGAGTATTTGTATAGACCCCAGATCGCTGCCTGATCGCCCACGCGCCACACGGCCCAGGCATCGCGCATGAAGCGTAGACCCAGGACGACTGCCCCGATGAGATATATCCAGCTCATGGCCCCTATCGCTACCGGCAACAATGATACCGCCACCATGATTGCCGAGTAGACCAGAATCTGCCAGCGCGTTTCGGCTTCACCGGCCACAACCGGTAACATTGGCACGCCGGCCCGCGCATAATCCTTCTGCTTCACCAGGGCTAACGCCCAGAAATGGGGTGGAGTCCAGTAGAAAATGATTGCAAACAGCACGACTGCCATCAGGCTAACCGAACCGGTTACTGCCGTCCAGCCTACGAGTGGCGGAATGGCGCCGGCCCCACCACCAATGATGATGTTTTGCCAGGTTGATCGTTTGAGCCAGCCCGTATAGAACCAGGCGTAGTAGATGATGCCCAGCAAGGCGAAGAAGGCCGCCAGCGGTGTGGTGAAGACCCAGAGCACAATGATCGATAGCACGCTCAAAATCAAACCAAAGATGAACGCCGCCCGCCGCGAGATGCGACCACTCGGTACCGGACGCCGGCTGGTGCGCCCCATGTTGATGTCAATATCGCTGTCGAAGGCACAATTGATCGCCCCCGCACCGCCGGCAGCCAGATAGCCACCGATCATTGTCCAGATCACCAGCCACCACGATGGTAGCCCGGCTTCGGTGATGAACATGGTGGTCAGAGTGGTTACCAGGAGCAGCGAAATAACTTTGGGCTTGGTCAGGCTAATATAGTCGGCTACAACTGTTCGCCAGGCCGGCTGCGAACGCACACCTGCGGTAGCGGTTGCAAATGAGAATGGTACCCGTTGCAGGATCACGGCAGCGATGATCGTAGCGGCCCAGAGGAGCGCAATGGCGGTCAGACTGATCAGATGTCCAGCCACCGGGATGAAGGCGCCAAGAAGGGCAAGTAAGGCCAGCGCCGGCAGGAACAGACTGTAGCGCGGCAACGCCAGCGCCAGTGCTGGAGTTTCAGCGACGGGTCGTAGCCGCCGTCGCGCTTCCAGGGCCATCCACACCGACAGCAAAGCGGCAAAGCCGACTGCACTGACGCTGTTTGTCGGCACCGCCGTCATCATCCCAAAGCCGGGAACGACACTGCGTGCGCCGATAGCCAGGGCCGCAACCCCGGCAGCGGCTGCTGACCACCACGCCAGACTGCGCAGACGGCGCTGCATCTGTGCCGCTCGCCCGGCCAGTCGCTCTGGTGTGGCCGGCGTTGGCACGGCGATGAGGGCAATGGTGAGGCTTTGCGCCCCGAACGCCAGTAGCGCGCCACTCAGGTGCCATACATCAGCCACCATCGCCGGAACGCCCCAGACCAGCAACGCGCCTGCCAGAGCCTGTAAGAGAAAGAATGCGGCAGCTATACCTGCCGTTATGCGCGGTAACCCGGCAGTGTCCGATGACCGCCAGACAGCTACCAGACCGGCGAACACAGCCAGTAGTGCCAGCGCGACGAACAGTCGGTGCAAGAGTGATATCCAGACCAATGGATTCTGGCTCTGTACCAGTTCTTCCAGACACAAAGGCCACGACGAACAGACGGTCGCACTGGCCGAGATAGTGACCAGTGCACCTGAGATGATTGTGGCCAGCGTTAAGCCTAAACCAACAAGCAAGATTCGCATTAGAGAACGCGCTGCCATACACTCCTCACGCTCTTACGGCAAAGCCAGATACGCAGCACCAAACAGCGCCAGCGTCGCCAGCGCAGTGAGAATTGTCCACCCCAAATCTGCCCGACCATCACTGCGCGGTACGTTGGCCGGTGCCTGCTGGAATGGTTGCCGGTACAGACGCCACGCGGCAAGAATCAACGGAATTTGACCACCGATAGCTACAATCGCTGCGAGCCAGAAAATCAACCAGGCAATCATTGCAGTAACCTAATATTCGTGGATTCTTTCACGATAATGACACTGGCGAAATTATACCATGCCCCGATTTGAGACAACAATGAACATTTCAACACCGGATCGCCTTCTATCGCACCAGAAAGCGCTCAATCCGGTTGAGATCTGTTAACTATTGATGTGAGGATGAACTGGTCATAAAGCTGGTAATGCAACGGTAGAGACATCATCACCACGATAGCGTGATAACTGCGAACACGCAATGCGGGAGATGTCAGCCGGTGACTTTCTGTCCACACCTGGAGTCTGAACTGAAAATTGGCTGTGTAGATGTATGGCCCGACAAGTTACAGAGAATAAGGGAGCACAGGCTGATGCCCGTGCTACCCCTGGCAAGACCATCCATTAGCGCAGGCGCACATGATCAATGATGACTGCACTGGTACCAAAGACCTTGGCCGCGTGTTTCATGGCTGCTGCTTCCCGTGACAATTCATCAACGGTCGCATCCAGGCGGCTCGAAACCCCACCGACAGCCATCGTAGCCAGTGGAATATGGCGCAAATTACCGGCTCGATCATACCCGACCAGGTAGCCGCGTTGGCGGTCTTCCTCATCGTAGAGCGATAATGCTGCCTGTTCAAATTGATCAACCAGCCACCGCGCCAGGTCAGCAGCAACTGTACTCGGACAGAGCAGTACAAAATCATCACCGCCTATGTGGCCGACAAAGATAGCATGAGGTGCAAAGAATTGTTGTGCCTGCTCGCAAAGTTCGGCTACCAGGCGAATTACCTGGTCACCACGGGCAAAGCCATACTTGTCGTTAAACGCCTTGAATTCGTTGATGTCTGTGTAAAGTAAAGTAAATGGTTCACCGCGCTGAAGCCGGTAGCGAATTTCCTCACCGATGAGCACATTGCCGGGCAAACCGGTCAATGGGTTGCGAACCGGACGCTTCGTTATGCGCCGCAGTAACGAACGAATACGTGCCACAAGTTCGGCTTCGTTGAACGGCTTGGTGATGTAATCATCGGCACCGGTATCAAAACCGATGACGACATCAGATGGGTTGGCACGTGCAGTCACAATAATGATAGGCAGATGGGCAGTGCGGGTATCATTCCGCAGTTGCCGAATTGCCTCGTAACCATCAACCCCAGGGAGCATTAGATCAACGAGAATGATGTCTGGTAACTGCTCTTGGGCAATCCGAATCAACGACAACCCATCTTCGGCAGCCAGTACAGCGAAACCGGCTTGCGTCAATGTATCACTGAGCAAGGTACGAATATGGGGGTCGTCGTCGGCGAAAAGAACTGTTGGCAGATGAACTTCTTCAGACACTGAGCAAAACCTTAAGTTGGCCGGGAGCAGCGGCAAACGCTTGTAAACCTTCAGCAAGTGGATAACGGGCACTGATCAAGGGAGTGGTGGCAATCAGTCCCCGTTCTAGTAAGCGTAATGCGGGCGCAAATGGCCCACAGCGCGAGCCAATCAATTGAATCTCATCAACTACCACCATGCTAAGGTTAAGCTGAGTCTCGGCAGCAAAGGTGCTCTTCAAGATTAATCGACCACGTGGACGAATGATTTGTCGTGCGATATTCAAGCCAGATGGATTACCGGTACAATCGACGACGACATCAAATAAGGTGCCGGGAAGGTCTGTACTGCGCACACAGGTTATTCCCTGCTGACGGTAAACGTCCCACCGTTCGGGATGCCGACCGATCAGCGTGAGTTCACAACCGGTGAGACGGAGAACTTGAACGATCATAGCACCGAGTTTGCCGTCACCTACGACAGCAACCCGCTCGGTTGGACGAATATGGCTCTGTTCGACGATTTCGAGCGCGGCTGCCAGCGGTTCGGTGAAGACCGCAGCTTCATCACTCACCGAGGCAGGCACTTCGTGCAGGCAGGCCTCGGGTAACGTGAACAGGTCGGCCATCGCTCCATCACGCCGGTAGATACCAAGGGTTGTGCGTTGTGGACAATGGCTGACATCGCCGCGCAAACAGGTGGGGCAGCGGCGACAGGCCGCATTAATTTCTCCGACGACGCGCTTCCCCTGCCAGGATGGATCGTCACTGGCGACAACGGTACCAACAAACTCATGACCAAGTACGCCGCGAAAATTCATGTAGCCACGAGTGATCTCCAGATCGGTGTTGCAGATACCGACCAGGTGCGGACGAATTAAGGCCTCACCGGGCTGACGAACGGGGTCAGGATAATCGGTGGTATATTGCAGGTCACCATTGAAAAAAATTGCTCGCATAACAATGCTGTCTTCACGCTTAATGACACCGAACTCTATTATACTATATGCTGCTACTCGCTATGTTATGAAGTCAAGGCGAGGAGTTAACTACGATGCCAATCGCTCGGCGATACCTGTGTTGCGTCATCAGAAGTTTGAAGGCAAGGATTGCAAGCTATCCGTTCAACAATTGCCGCGAAATCAACAGGCCAAAGATATGGGCTGATACGTCGAGAGGTCAGAGATGACTGCCCGGACGACAGTAAAAGTTATCTCATTACCTGCGGACGCCATGATCGTGACGAGCACACACCGTATCTCCGTGACCAGCATGGTCAACGGCCTAACACGCGCCATATCGCGAGCACGGCTGGTGCGGCAGCATGGCTGACGCACACCAAACGACGCGACACGCGCATGACGAGCGGGCAAGGCAACCAATCCAACGAGTGATTGGTCAGCGTTCATGAGTCCGTGCGACGGTCTGGTAGGACGACAGCATAGCTTTTATGAAAGAAGTTCTACGCTGAAGAATAGACACTACCCGACAGGGAAGCCAGTAAATTCAGACTCAGCAATAGCAGGTAAAAAGCTGCATCATTTATGTTGTTCACCTCTGTTATTCTGTAGCGATTTCTAGCTGAAAAGGGATGACATGCGTATTTTATTTCTGGGCAGTCCATCATTCGCCGTTCACGCATTAGAGGCATTAGTTGCCGCCGGACACGAGATTGTCGGTGTTGTAACGCAACCAGACCGACCGGCCGGTCGTGACCGCCGGCTGACACCACCACCGGTAAAGATTGCAGCAATGGCCCATAACCTGCCGGTGCTCCAACCAGAGACATTGCGCGATCCGACAGTGGTTGAGACGTTGAGCGCTCTGCAACCAGAAGTTGGGGTCGTCGCTGCCTACGGTGAAATTCTACGTCGGGCTGTGTTGAGTATTCCGCCATTGGGGTATCTCAACATCCATCCATCGCTGCTGCCGCTATACCGTGGCCCTACCCCGGTAGCGGGCGCTATCCTGGCCGGAGAGACGGTAACCGGTGTGACGATTATGTTGCTCGATCCCAGTATGGATAGCGGACCGATCCTGGCTCAGGCTGTCGTTGATCTGCCACCAACCGCACGCGCCGGTCAATTGACCGATGAACTCTTTCGGATTGGCGCCGATTTGCTGGTGCAAGTGTTGCCACGCTATGCCCGTGGCGAGATTGAGCCTCGTCCACAAGATCACAGTCGGGCGACCGTGACTAAGATGCTGAAAAAAGAGGACGGTCGTATCGATTGGTCGTTACCGGCGATAGTGATTGAACGGATGACGAGGGCTTATGATCCGTGGCCTGGTGCTTATACCTTTTGGCGTGGTCAACCACTGCGTATTATCAAAGCGGCGGTAGCTTCGGCTGACGGTACAAACGTGCCGGGTACCGTTATTGGGCGTAGTGGCAGTGGGCATCCACTGGTGCAAACTGGCAGTGATGCCCTGGAGCTGATTGAAGTCCAGCCGGCCAGTCGCCGCCCCATGAGTGGCTCAGCCTGGCTGGCCGGTGTTCATGCTGACAACATCCGGCTAGGGGAGTAGCACCAGCCTGTTCGCCTTAGAACCCACCCGTAATCCGTGTATTTGATGGGTAGGAGCTATTTCGTCCATCCACGCAGACATTACGACATCTTCCACGCTCGGTGATGCACGTATCACAGGGTGTGGCGTGCGGACGTCCTGCTTCTACCCCCTCTTCTATGCATTACCCACATGTCACGCTGCATTAGGCCAGGCTGCAAGCCCTCCCCGTGGCAAAGGCTTCCAGCCTGCGTGCAGGCATCATCTCTAGCGCCGTCAGGTGTTGGCCGTGGCCGTTGGTACACAGGCACGAACCTGGTGCAACAACACCTCTACGCGCAGGTAGCGATTCGTGGCTAACCAACCCGATGATCGTCACGAGCACGTCCAGCATCCCCGTAACCAGAAGGGGTAACGGCGTACCACGCGCCGGATCGTGAGCACGGCCGGCGCGGCAGCATGGCTGCCGCACTCCAAACCCTGCGCCACGCACATGATGTGCGCGTAAGGCAACCCATCCAGTACGTGATAGCACGGCTGGAGCTGTGCGCTGCCACCTGGACAGTCGCCCAAAATAGCACCCATGGCGATCATACCCGCTGGTACATACGTGGTTGACGCCAGTTATGGGTAATGCATAGGTGTCCGCCGTGTCTCTGCGGTGTAAGATGCGAACCACAAAGGCACGGATCAGGTTCAGGACGGGCAGTGCATAACAGATGTCAGCAACTATGTCTCTACCTGCACCTTTTAACGCGATGCGTTATACCCTCTTGCGTTCTCCTGCTGAACCTCGTATAATCGTTTTCACAGGATTTTCCTACAGTACAGCACCGTCATTCACAGACGGCAAAGGGAGATGAACAATGCCATTCTTCAAAGACGAGGCAGAACTGCGTCAAATCTTAGGTGAACTGTATGACCGGGTGAAATGTGATGCCCAGATTGCACCCCGAATTTGTGAAGGACGCATCGTCATTCAGTTCCGCTACGAAGAACCGCACGGTGTTGTCACCATCGATGCTGCTCACCCGCCAACGCAGCCCGGCGCGTTTTGCGATGTGTTTTGGGGTGAAGTAGACCTGAAGCCAGATGTTGAAATGAGCATGAAGGCGGATATTGCGCATCAATTCTGGCATGGTAAGATTAATCTGATGACCGCCCTGGCTCGACGCCAGATTATTGCTAAAGGACCGATTCCCAAGATTCTCAAACTGCTACCCGCGGTTGAACCAATGTACACCCTGTACCCGCGGATGCTGAGAGAGATGGGACGCGAAGACCTGGTATTAACCCGGTAGTACTCGACATGGATGTATGCCAACCACGAGTGAGATGTATGAACGCGGTGCTGCCGATGCCGAGCGTGGTGAATTTAATCCGTTCTACTATCAGCACTACTACTACTACCGGCAAGGGTACGACTCGGTACGGCGCCGTAACCGACCAGGTATAAACCGGGTCGGCATATTACTCATAAGTGGCATTGGTGTGGTTGGACTGGTTGCGCTGGTATGGCTGATTGGACGTATTGGCCCGGCTGTCGTAGCGCAGCCAGTAGCATCACCGACAACAGTGGCTACAACTCCGCAACCTTCACCAATCCCTCCGACGCCAACACCACTCCCTTCACCCACACCAATTCCAACAGAGGCCCCACCAACCCTCCAGGTTGGTGGCCGAGCGGTCGTTGTGAATGTCGGTGAGGCTGCCCTGCGTCTACGCGCTTCACCAGGACTGACAGCCCGCGTGATTGCCCGCATCCCTGCCGGACGTGAAGTGGTGCTGCTTGAAGGGCCGATTGAGGTCGATGGTTATACATGGTGGCGTGTTGAGGTCGGATCACAAAGCGGTTGGTGCGCTGTCGCGACACCTGATGGGTTGACCTTTCTGGAACCGGTTGCCCCCTGATACGCCAACACACCCGTTGTGGATCAAACCGGGTGTTGTGGCGCACGCAGGAGAGGCGGGTGATCAATCTGCTGCTCGTGGTCGGTGTGGATGCTGCTTTGGCCGACGTTCAACACTCTCTGTGATGGACGGGCCGGGGTGAAGAGGTAGCAGCGCGTAGAGCGACGAGTTGCCGGAACCTGATTAAGTCTGTTCTTTCACAAGCATCATGCACCGGCAGTTCAGTACTCTTACTTATGGACGGGTCGGGATAAAGAGGCTGGCCCATAGTGTGACAGGCTACCGAAACCTGAACAAAAACACCTTGCGCCAGCGGTTCAGCACTCTCACCTATGGACGGGCCGGGGTGAAGAGGTGCCGGCCCGTAGAGCGACGGGTTGACGGAACCTGATCAGACCTGTTCCTTCACAGCAGCGGCTTCCAGCAATGCGGCATACGGCCCCCGCTGAGCTGGGGGGAGCATGGCGGCAATTTTGAGCATCATCTCGTTCGTCAACTGTTCCATCACATCGGCGGGAATCTTGTTGTCGGGAAGCGGTTCGACACGGTACGGCTCGCCGATGGTGATATGCACCGGTTTGCGGAGCAGCGTGCCGCGAAAACCGTGCTCGGTACCGGTAATGGCCATTGGTACAAGCGGCACACCGGCCTGCATCGCCAGCCGCACAGCACCGCCACGTCCGGGTTGCAGGATGCCATTCCGGCTGCGGTGGCCTTCGGGGAAGATCAGCAGTACAGCGCCATTACGGAGCGCTTGTGCTGCCGCGTCGAGCGCTGCCAGATCGCGTTTGCCGCGCCGGATTGGAATAACGTCCATATTGCGGAAAAACCAGCCGGCCAGCGGGTGGGAGAAAATCTCGATCTTGGCCAGCCACGAGAGGCGATAGCGAAATGGGAGCATGGCGCCAACGGCAGGGATGTCCACCCAGTTGATATGGTTCATAACCAGGATCATGCCCCCTTGCTCGCGTGGCGGCAGGCGCTCGATACCGCTGATTGACCAGCGCCACCAGCCGATGAGGCGAAAGAAGTTGATGATGAGGTAGAGAATACCGTATACCACGTAGGCAAACATAAGACCCTCACAAGCGGCCAAGGTTAAACTCGAAGACGAGACGGCCACCCAGCCAGCCCCCAAGCACCAGCAGGACGATTCCGGCGACATGCCAGCCAAGATAGGCATTGCGTTGCGTCGAATCGGTTAACAAGCCCGGCTGGCGACGGCGCATGAGCCAGACGCGACCGTAACACAGGGTTGCCGCCAGACTGGCCGCAGCGTGACCGTTGATCCACATAATGACCGGATCGTCAGGTGCGATCTGCGGACTTGTGACCTGGCGTGCTGCATCAATGAGGCCGCTGACCATAGCAATCACAGCTCCAAGCAAGCCGAAGATCAGGCAGTGGAACGAACTCTGTTCCCACTGCATACGACCGGTGCGCAGGGCAATGAACGTAAAGAGACTGCTGGCCAGCAGCAGCCCAATTGGAATATGGACAGTAGCCGGATGCAGTGCGTACATCGCTTTTATTATACCATAGGCGCTGTCTCAAGCCGTGCGCGACCGGCACTGATCTCGCCGATCTGGTGGTTGACGACAGCCACGTGATCGGTCGGTAGATCGGCGGTAATGACGACATCGACAGCAAATACTTCTTCGACAATTACTGCCGCGTGAGCTTCAAGTAAGCGGCGAATAGCCGTGTAATCGGAATACTGCAAGTGTACGATGATCCGCTGATAGATAACCCGTTGTGTGCGCGGTACGATTTCTAACACGGCCCGCGTCGCATCACTGTACGCTCGCACCAGCCCGCCGATGCCCAGCAAGGTTCCGCCAAAATAGCGGGTTACCACAACCGTAACATCACCCAGATCAGCCCCTCGCAAGACTGCCATCATCGGGCGACCGGCACTGCCGGCCGGCTCGCCGTCATCACTCATACCGGCGATGGTACTCTGCCCATAGCCAACCAGATAGGCATAGCAGTGATGTGTTGCGTCAGGCATTGCTGCGCGCACCATCGCAATTGCTTCCCGTGCAGCATCGACGGTTGGCGTAGGGAAGAGCTGAGCAATAAAGCGCGAACCACGCACAATCAATTCGGTACGGGCGGTACCGGCAGGAACAGGATAGTGAGGCGACGTCATGGCAATTCTTCTGGCCACAGTGGATGAACAATCTCATCAATGGCTGCTTCAAGCGCGGCAATTTCAGCCGTCAGTGTGTAGTAGCGGGCACGACCCTCGGTATGGCGGGCCAGCCAAAAGGGTTGGAACGGTTCTGGGATTGGGTTACGGAGCGCACGGGCAACTTCAGCCAGCAGATCACGAAATTCCAGTTCCCACCAGCGTTCAAGCAGCGGGCTAAGCGTGCTGCCCGGCGGCCCGAAATCGGCCAACAGCCGGCGGGCAAATTCACGGCTTAGTGTATGTCGTTCGTGGGCCATGGTCACTGCCTGTGCAGCAAGCTCCGCCAGTCGCCCGCCAATGGCAGTGGGTACCGGCGGCAGGGTAAACGTGTCGTGAGCTTGCCGGATCATCTGCTTTCCTTTAGTCGAAGCAAGCAGAGCCAGGGTAAGGTGATCGGCAGGTGCCACCATCCGAACCGGCGCCAGAACGACTGCCTGACCGGCATCCCAACTCAGACACACTTGATCACCATCGCCGATACATATCCGCGGGGTTGGTGCGGTCAGCACCGCAGTCGCCGCAGCCGGCAATTCCCACCAGTACGGTTCCGGATCATCGGCATACTCACGCAGATGCCGTTGCAAGCCAGGGTGGTGCCTGACCAGGTCAGCAAACGAATTGATACCCAGACGCTGCGAATATCCGTGTGGCAGCGTCAACAGCCAGCGTTCACCGGTTGGCGTATACCAGGGCTGCAATGATTCGCGGTCAACAACCGGACGCAGAAGGGGAGCGCAGGCCGGATCGAAAATGACAGCCTGATCGCGTGCTGCGCGCGAGAAGAAGAGTGCCGGTTTAGGCGTTGGAATACCAGAAATAAATGTGCGCATTCTTAGTGGGTCATGCTACAATAAAGATCATGATATAGTATACAACTGTATCATACATGAAAACACAATCAACCGTTTAATGTGTAGTGGCAGCTAGCCAGTTATTGTCACGTGTTGTTTATCGTTCACGGCGCTCTCTGATAGTCGCAAGGAGCCATCCATGACCGAACTGGCCGAACAGGTGCCATCGGTTGCGGTAAGCGCCCCCCTATTACCTCTGAAAATCACGCCGCCACCGGTGCGGTCTGATGAGATGCTGCGTCCCGATTTGCAGGCGCTGTTGGCTGAAGTTCGTCTGCTGCCGGCAACAGTGGTTGTCGCGCCGGCCGGCTATGGCAAGACAACACTCCTCGCCCAATGGGCCGATCAACTAATCCAGACCGGGGCGCAGGTCGCCTGGCTCGGTTTAGAGGCCACCGATCAAGAACCGGCGTTGCTGCTGGCATATCTCATTGGGGCAATACGGCGGGTCATACCTTCACTAGGCGATCAGGCATCACGAATCTTGCAGAGTATCTCAAGCCTGGATCGGAACTGGCCGCTGGTAGCAGGTGCATTGCTCAGCGATATTCAACGCGAATTACAATCACTGACTGTCCTGATCCTGGATGATGTACATCTGGTGGCTGATGGGCCGATCACTGCCGATTTGCTGGGCTATCTGCTCAGAGCAGCACCACCACATCTTCACATTGTGATGGCTTCACGCCGCCCCCTCACCTTTGCTCCCCTACCTCGCCTTCGCGCTGAGGGGACATTGCTTGAAGTTGGGGCAAATGATCTCTTGCTACGGCGTCACGAAGTTGTTGAATTATTACAGCGAGCCGGGTTAACTCTTTCTGATGAAGATATTGATCTCCTGCTCGAACGGACTGGTGGGTGGATGCTTAGTGTGCAGCTCGCCGTCCGCACACTTACCCGCCACGCCCCTTCCCAGCGCCGCAGCTATTTACAGGGATTGGTGACGAATCAGCACGATCTGTTCGAGTATCTGGCATCCGAGGTCTTGTCCGAGTTGCCTGAACCATTAGTTGATCGTCTGATTTGCGCAGCACTGCTGGGGCAGGTCAATCCGGCATTGCTCGATGAGGCCCTGAATGTCAGAGATAGCGCCCAATTAATCGAGCAGGCGATTGCTTTCGGGTTACCGATTACTGTTGACTCCGGCAGCACCAATGGCGAGCGTGTTTTCCGTTTTCATCCGCTCTGGCAGCGGTTGCTGGCCAACCGGGCATTGACCCGTTTCAATCGCGTCTTTGTGCGCGAACTTCACGAACGATTCGGTGAAGTGCTGGCCCGCCATGATCAGATCGAAGCCGCATTGCGTCATCTGGCGATGGCCGAGAATCCGACTGCGATTGCCCGTGCGTTGCGTGAACATGCCTGGCCGTTGATCGATACGTTGCAGCGCGAGAGTCTGCGTAACTGGATCGAACGTTTGCCACCAGAAGTACGTGATCGAGACCCCGAACTACTCCATATGTACGGCTGGAGTCTCTTTAACACTGATCGGGAACGGGCGTTGCAACTGATCGGTGAAGCGGCTGAAGCCTACCGCCGCAGCGGCCTACCAGCTCAGGAGTTGCGTGCGCTGCGTGATATGACGGTGCTCCTCTTTTGGGCTGATACACCAGCTCGCTTTAATCTGGTGTGTCGGCAGGTCATCGATGCAGCGGGGCGTGCCAACGACACCTGGTCACGAGGTGCAGCCCTGATCGGCCTGATGGCGCTGCTTTACAGTCGTGGTCGCTTCCGGGCAGCGCTGCGCGTGGCACGTTGGGTTGATCGCCGACCGTTGAGTGTGTTGTGGCAATGGCTACTGGCTGTTTTACGTGCGTCCATCTACATCCAGCAAGGGTATCCCACCGAAGCACTATCAGCAATTCGCGCAGCGCTGGAATTACCGCGTATAGACCGTAACGATCTGCTACGCCAGTCACTGCTGCTCTTGCAGGCGATGGCGTTGTATCAACAGGGAAAGCGTGATGATGCGCTTAGTCTCGCTCAAGAGAGTTATACCCGCTTGAATGATTATGCACCCGGCAGTGTGCTGGTCGGTAATGCAGCCTTGATACTCACCCTGCTGTTGATTGAACACGAACAGTTTGAGGTAGCCGCGACCTATCTCCAGCGAGTACGCCAGATAGCCGGACATCTCGATGATCATTTTCTGACGACACGCGCCCGTATTGTTGAGATCTATGCCCTGTTTCGCAGTACCCGCTCAGCAGCCGCTACAGCGCAGGCACTGACATTATTGCGTCAGCTCCAGGCGAAGGGAGAAAACGTTGAACGATCAGTAGCCGGCAATAACACCGTTCTCTTCTCGCAAGAGCTTTGGATGCAGAGTCTGCTGCTGATTGTGTTAGGAGAAGGTGGTGAGCCGCAACGTGCGCTCGAACTGGCCAATGAGCTTGTTACGCAGATGGCACAACGAAACGATGGTCTGTTCCGGGCGCTTGTTCATATATATCGCGCCTACCTCGTTGCCCAGCAGCGACCTGATGATCCTGCAATTGCCACCGATCTGGCGACGGCATGTGCCATTTGTGATCGCACAGGGGTTGAGTCGCTGCCGTTCCTCCCGCAAACGGTTATGAACTGGGCGATCACTGCGGCGCTTCGGATCGGGTTGTCAAGTCGGGCAATGATCGCTGCCCTTCGCCAATTCGATACGACAACGCTGAGTGTCATATTGATGCCACTGCTGGAAGAGACATTTCCATTAGCGGTGCGCCTGCGGAGTATCAATCTCGTCGGTGAACTGGGCCTGGTCAATGCGTATGGTACCCTTCGCGGCTTACTGAAAGAACGTTCACCACAGGTACGCGCAGCAGCGAGCGAGGCGCTGGAGCGCCTGGTCTATCGTCCCCCTTATCGCCTGGTGATCCGCGCATTGGGTAATTTCCAGGTATTGCGCGGCGACCAGGAGATTCGTGATCGTGACTGGCGCAGTGTGAAAGCTCGCCATCTGCTACAGTTGCTGCTGATCGAACGGGGGCGCATGCTACCCCGTGAGCAGATTATGGATATGCTCTGGCCGGGCCTTGACAGCGAGTCGGCGTCGAACAATCTGCGGGTAACAGTGAGTCGGCTGATTAAGGCCCTGGAACCGGATCGACCAGAAGGTGCGCCAACGTATTACCTGCTCCAACAAGGCGATACGTATGGGTTCAACGTCGAGAGTGACCATTCGTATGATGTAGCCAGATTCGTGCAGGTTGTCGAACAGGGCCGACGTGACCTGCAACTCAAACGCATTAATGAGGCACGCAAGGCATTTCAAGAGGCGGTCAACCTGTACAATGGCCCATTCTTACCGGATAGTCTGTACGAAGACTGGTCAGTTGTGGAACGTGAACGGCTGGAATTGCTGTTTATCGAAGCGGCACTCGGCCTGGGTCACATTTTCTTTGATGAAGGTCAGTTTCACGAGGCGATTAAGCTGGGCTGGCGGGTGCTGGAATACGACAAGGCGCAAGAAGAGGCGTATCAGTTACTGATTAAGGCGTACCATGCTATCGGAGAGCGCAGTACGGCGATTCGCCTCTATCAACGCTGCGTTACCGCACTGCGCGAAGAATTGGGGGTTGAGCCATTACCAGAAACGGTCGCTTTGTTTGAGCTGGTGCGCGGTAAGCGTGCTTCATAATCCATCGGCACATTTCCGTTGCACACTGACCACAAACAGAAGACGGGCATCATCTGTGCTGACATCGTGGCAATGCACCAGCTTCTGGCGTTGCAGACTACCCGGAAGGATTGGTTGACTGACCGGTTACAGGTGCAGGTTCGGCATGACTGAGATGCGTCGTAATAAACGCCAGCAGTTCATCGAGCTGATCAATCCGGCTCTCCAGGCCGGTACCGATGTGTTGAATGCGCCCATGCCACCGTGGCGACGTAGAATCGCCATTGTCAGCCACTACAATCCGCACCAGAAATGATTCGACTCGCCGAGTCGCCATACATTTTTCCTCGTGTTACCATCTATGACAGGCGTTCGCACACTTAGTAGTATCATACATGCGTGTCCTTACCGTTTCATAACCATTTTTGAATGTGTTGCGAGGTTTACTGTGCAAGCTGTGATTGCTGTCCTTCCCGGCGATGGAATCGGGCCAGAGGTTGTGGCTGAGGGCGTGAAGGTACTACAGGCGATTGCCAGGCGGTTCGGTCATCAATTCACCTTTCACGAGGCTCTGATCGGTGGGTGCGCGATTGATGCGACAGGAGAGCCACTACCAGCGGCTACGATTACATTATGTCAATCCGCCGATGCGGTGCTGCTCGGTGCAGTAGGCGGGCCGAAATGGGACGATCCGCAAGCCCGTGTGCGCCCAGAGCAGGGATTGTTGGGCATTCGGAAAGCACTCGGCCTGTTTGCCAACCTTCGTCCGGTACGCATCTATCCGCAGTTGATCAACGCCTCGCCGATCCGACCTGAACGGTTGCAGGGAGTTGATCTGATTGTCGTCCGTGAACTGACCGGCGGTATCTACTTCGGCGAGAAACGTCGCGAACGCACTGCCGATGGCGAATGGGCCAGCGACCTCTGCATCTACACCGAGGAAGAGATTGTGCGCGTTGTGCGCGTTGCAGCACGGCTGGCCCGTCAACGACGCGGTAAAGTTACTCTGGTTGATAAGGCCAACGTTTTGGAGACGAGCCGTCTATGGCGGAGTATCACCACACGTCTGATGCAAACCGAGTTCCCCGATCTGCAATTTGAGACCATGCTGGTTGATGCGTGTGCTATGCACCTCATCCGCCGTCCGGCTGATTTCGATGTGATCGTCACCGAGAATATGTTTGGCGACATCCTTACCGATGAAGCCTCGATGCTGGCCGGTTCGATGGGTATGCTCCCATCAGCGTCACTGGCTGATGGTCGGCTGGGTTTGTACGAACCGATCCACGGCTCGGCACCGGACATTGCCGGTCAAGGCAAGGCGAATCCACTGGCAACGATCCTGAGTGTAGCGATGCTCTTGCGCTACTCGCTCGATCTACCCGCCGAAGCCGATTGTGTCGAAGCGGCAGTTGCCTCGGTGATCGAACGGGGAATTGTGACCGCCGATATTGCTGTGCCGGGACAGGCTGCGTACAGTACCGCAGCCGTCGGTGATGCGGTAGTTGCTGCGATTGCCGCTTGACTGGCCGGCTATGCTATACTGAAGGCCACGCTACCGAACCAGAATCGTGAACAGCGGAAGGAGCGCTCGATGGAGCGAAAGATTCGTGTGTTGGTCGCCAAACCCGGTCTCGACGGTCATGATCGTGGCGCGAAGGTGATTGCCCGGGCCTTACGTGATGCCGGAATGGAAGTGATCTACACCGGCCTTCAGCAAACGCCGCAAATGATTGTTGAAGCGGCATTGCAAGAAGACGTTGACGTGATCGGTCTCTCGATCCTTTCCGGTGCCCACATGACTCTGCTACCAAAAGTCATGCAGTTGCTGCGCGAACAAGGGATGACCGATGTGCTGGTCGTTGCCGGCGGTATCATCTCCGATGAAGACGCCGAGATTCTCAAGCGTGAGCACGGCATTGCCGAGGTGTTCGGCCCCGGTTCGTCAACACAGGCGATCATCGATTTCATTCGTTCTCACGTCGAGTTAACGCGGGGTTGAACCATGAGTGAACACGAATTGGTGACGCGCCTGCGCAACGGTGAGCGTCGGGCACTGGCGCGTGCCATTTCCCTGGTCGAGCAGGGTGGGCCAACAGCGCGCGCATTACTGGCCGCCGCGTACCCTTACGGCTCCGCTCATCGCGTCGGTATTACCGGCCCGCCAGGCGCCGGCAAATCGACCCTGGTCACTGCACTGGCCCAGGAATGGCGTAAGCGCGGGGTGCCGGTCGGGATTGTCGCTGTCGATCCCTCGTCACCATTCAGCGGCGGTGCCGTACTGGGTGACCGCATCCGAATGCAGGCCCTCGGTGGCGATCCGGGCGTCTTCATCCGCAGTATGGCCAGTCGTGGCCGGATGGGAGGACTGGCACGGGCCACGGCTGATGCAGTCACGCTGATTGCCGCAGCCGGGTTCCCGGTGATATTGATTGAAACCGTCGGCGCCGGTCAGGATGAAGTTGATATTGCGCAAGCCGCTGATACTACCATCGTTGTTGAAGTGCCCGGCATGGGTGATGATGTGCAGAGCATTAAGGCCGGGATGCTCGAAATCGCCGATGTCTTTGTGGTCAACAAGGCAGATCGCCCCGGCGTCGACCAGACGGTGCGTCAGCTCCGCACGATGTTGAACCTCGGTGCACCACCAGTCGATGGCTGGATGCCGCCGGTGCTGACGGCAATTGCTACCACCGGTGAAGGGTGTGCTCAGATCGTTGATGCAGTAGAACAGCACCGTCAACATCTCATCGCGTCGAACAGCCAGTCGCAGCGAGCACTGAGTGCTGCCGAACGAGAACTGACTGCCGCTGTACAAGAACTCGTTCTCGAACGACTACGCGGTTCACGCTGGAGTGAGCTGGTACAGCAGATTGCTGCCCGTCAGCGTGATCCATACGCCGCAGCGAACGAGTTGCTCACAGCCGATGTGATCGTGCGTGATGGGGAAGAGTAGACGATGTGCTCCAGTGGCCTGGAGATATGCACCACAGAGGCGCAGAGGGCACAGAGGGATTGGTAGTATCTAAAGGTAAGTCCAATGCACCGTGAAGCAGGTGAGATCAGGCAATTAGCCTTTCTCTGCCTCTCACCATTCAACATCTCCGAGTGCTCTGTGTCTCTGTGGTGACACAACTCTACCTGTGTCTCTGTGGTGACAACACCTTCTCAGTAAGGAGGAATATTGTGCAGGTTAATCCAACCATTTTCAAAGCCTACGATATTCGTGGCATTTATCCGACCGAGCTTAACGAAGAGGTCGCCTATTTGATTGGTCGGGCGTTCGTCACTTTTCTCGGTGCCGAAACGGTGATTGTTGGCCGGGATATGCGCACATCAGGGCCAGCCCTGTTCGACGCCGTCACCCGTGGGATTATGGATCAGGGTGCCGATGTGGCCGATATTGGCATGGTCAGCACCGATCAGTACTACTTTGCCTGTACGCAACTTGGCTTCCCCGGTATGATGGTGACGGCATCACACAACCCCAAACAGTACAATGGCTTCAAGATGGTGCGCCGGATGCCGTACCTCTTGTCGGGTGATGAGGGTATTCAGGATTTGCGCCGGTTAGTCGAGAGTGAAGCCTTTCCGACCCCAACCCGCCGTGGTCAGCGCCGGGAGTACGACTTCAAAGAGCAATTCGTGCAGAAGGTGCTCTCGTTGATTGATGTAGACGCTATCAAGCCGCTGAAAGTGATTGTTGACACCGGTAACGGGATGGTAGGGCCGATTTTGCAGGAGGTGTATGCCCGCTTACCGATCCAATTGACCGGGATGTACCTCGATCCCGATGGTACGCTGCCCAATCACGGGCTTGATCCGCTGATGCCGGAAAACCGCGCCGAATTGCAACAGCGTGTGAAAGATGAGGGAGCCGACATCGGCTTCGCATTCGACGGTGACGGTGATCGTTTCTTCGCGATTGATGATCGCGGTGAGTTTATTTCCGGTGATTTTCTCACGGCAATTCTGGGGCGTTACCTGCTTGAGAAAGAACCAGGCGCAAAGATTCTCTACGACGTGCGGGCATCGTGGGCGGTACCCGATGAGGTGCGTGCTGCCGGTGGTGTTCCGCTGGTCGAACGGGTCGGTCACGCCTTCATCAAGCGCCGCATGGCCAATGAAGACGCAATCTTTGCCGGTGAAGTCTCCGGACATTACTACTTCAAAGCCTTCGCGTTCGCCGACTCAGGCATCATTCCATCACTCTACCTGCTCGAAATGCTCTCGAAGCGCGGGGTCAAGATGAGCGAACTGCTCGGTCGGCTGGAGTCGCGCTACTTCATTTCGGGTGAAATCAACTCACGGGTCAGCGATGTAGCCGCCAAGCTCAATGAGATTGCCGAACGCTACAGTGATGGCAAAATCGAACGAATTGACGGCGTTTCGGTGAGTTACGATACCTGGCACTTTAATGTGCGCGGGTCGAATACCGAACCGCTGATCCGGCTCAATCTCGAATCGATTGCCTCACGCGAAGAGATGGAGGCAAAACGCGATGAGGTGCTGGCCGTCATTCGTTCGTGATGGCTGGTTTGCCCGCACAGCATCGAAATATTATGGTCAGCCAACGAGATTTGCGCATAATGGGTTGACGCTAACTCGATACAGGCAGGAGTCATCGGCAATGTCCGCTCCTGCCTGCCTCGATCAGACCGGCATCCTCTGAAATCCAACTTAGTACTCCCTCCCTCACCCCCATTTTGCGCCTGCGCAACCTTATGCTACAATCAGCCCTGTCAGATCGATATTCCATACTCTTTGCCATATCAGGAGGTTTATTGTGAGTGTAAAAAAGATCGGCATTCTCGTCGGTCGTGAGTGGTCGTGGCCACCGGCATACATCGAAGAGGTCAATCGACGTAACGCCGGGGTACGGGCTGAGTTCATCAAGTTGGGTGGAACCCGCATGGCTGAATTCTGCGATTACGACGTAATCATCGACCGCATCAGCCATGAGATTCCCTACTATCGCACCTTTCTCAAGACAGCAGCACTCAGCGGTACCCGGATTGTCAATAATCCGTTCTGGTGGAGTGCCGACGACAAGTTCTTCGGTGCCTCACTTGCCACCGCTCTCGGCATTCCCCATCCGCGCACAGTAGCCTTGCCTTCGCACTCCTACATCGAAGGCATCGTCGAGGAGTCGCTGCGCAATCTGCAATACCCCATTCCGTGGAAAGAGCACGTCGACTATGTTGGCGGCTTTCCGGTGATTCTCAAACCAGCCTGGGGTGGTGGGTTCAAAAAGGTGTACAAAGTCCATTCGTATGAGGAGCTGTGGCGGGCGTACAACGAGACCGGCATCGAGTGCATGATGCTGCAAGAGTACATCGCCTGGGAGAAGTATGTGCGCTGTATTGTGATCGGTCGCCGCCATATCATGACGATCAAGTTCGACGCCAATGCACCCTGGCCGCACCGCTATTTCCGTGATGACAATTACCTCACGCCTGAGGAGGGGCTTCAGGTGGTCGAAGGTGCGCTCAAGTTGAACCAGGCCCTTGGCTACGACATGAACACGGTTGAGTTCGCCATCCGTAACGGTGTGGCTTATGCTATCGACTTCACGAATCCAGCGCCCGATTTTGATGTCAACTCACTAACGCCCCACTACTTCGACTGGGTGGTGCGCACAATGGCCGATTTCACTATCGAGCTGGCCTTGCAGGGACGAGCCAAACCGGAAGAGTTTGCCTGGCATCGCCTCCTCAACGGCCCGATGGCACCGGCCACCAGCCCCTCGGCACCGGTAACAACCGACTCGGCCAACAACGACCCACCGGCTGCAGAAGCATCAGCTACGCCCAAACGGCGGCGCACGACACGGAAGAAGACAGCCGAAGAGCCATCATAATTGCAGCGTGCGTTAATGTGTTGTGCCAGAACGATCATCAATAGAGGTGTGAAATTATGACCCTCGCCCAGGCAATTGCCGACTATCACGCTTTGCTTGAACCGACGCTGGCGGTCGAGTCGTGGCAGCGACTAACCGCAGAGATGCGTGCTCGCCGGCTGTATTTTGGTGAACGGCCACTGGCAACCGTCCTCCGGCCACGCCTGATCACCGCCTCGCAGTATGAACTTCTCCGTCGTGGAACGCAGCAGGTTGCTGAAGCGGCACGTGCCATTGTAGCGGCTGCCCTCGACTCGTCGGAAGCCGGCCAGGCCGTGCGTGAAGTATTGATGCTCACGCCCCTTGAAGAACGTCTGATCGAGATGCATCCGGGCTATCTCGAACCGAGTGCTCATTCGCGGATGGACACCTTCCTGACCGTGGATGGGTCATCGTTGCAGTTTGTCGAGTACAACGCCGAGAGTCCGGCGGCAATTGCCTATGAAGATCTGCTGGCGCAGGCATTTCTGGCGATGCCGGTGATGCAAGAATTTGCCAAACGCTATCCAATTCTGCCCTTACCGGCTCGCCAGTATCTATTGCGCACATTGCTCGATTGCTGGCGAGCGGCGGGCAGCCCCGGTCACGAGCCACAAGTGGCTATTGTTGACTGGCACGGTGTACCAACAGCGACCGAGTTCGAGATGTTTCGCCAGTATTTTGTTGAGCACGGCCTGCCAGCCGTCATATGTGCCCCCCAGGACCTCAGCTTCCGCGATGGTCAATTGCTGGCCCCCACCCCTGATGGTGGTGAAATGCCGGTCACCATTGTGTTCAAGCGGGTGCTAACCAGCGAATTCCTTACTCACTACGGTGAAGAGGCACTATCCCATCCGCTGGTACAGGCGTATGCTGCCGGTGCCTGCGTGATTGTCAATTCATTCCGGGCCAAACTGCTGCACAAAAAATCGCTCTTTGCACTGCTATCCGACGAGCGCTTCCACGATCCGTTGAGCGCTGATCAGCGGGCAGCAGTGGCGGCCCACGTGCCCTGGACGCGCGTCGTGCGACCGGGAACAACCACGTACCAGGGCGAACAGATCGATCTCCTATCCTTCGCGCGTGCCAATCGCGAACGGTTGTTGTTGAAGCCGAACGATGAATATGGTGGCAAAGGGATTACGATTGGCTGGGAGGTCAGCGCCGACGAATGGGATGCCGCCCTGCAAGCGGCACTCAGCTCGCCGTTTGTGGTGCAAGAGCGGGTGACTATCGCCTACGAGCCGTACCCCGCCTTGATCGATGGCAAAGTGGTGATTGGCGAGCGTCTGGTTGATAGTGATCCCTTCCTGTTCGGAACAGAGGTGAATGGCTGTTTGTGCCGCCTCTCAACTGTGACGCTGTTGAATGTGACTGCCGGCGGCGGCAGTACCGTTCCGGTCTTCATCATTGACGAGTAAACGCAACGCAGGAGTCGGTGATGCTGGTCTACGACGCGCTTGGCCGGGAGATCGAGCTGGCAGGAACACCACAACGAATCGTGTCGCTTGTGCCGAGTGTAACTGAGTGGTTGTTCAGCGTTGGTGCCGGCGAGCGCGTGATTGGCATCACCGACTACTGTATCGAACCGGCGGCAGCACTCCAGCATCTACCCCGGCTCCGCGGCACCAAAAATCCTGATCGAGCGGCAATCATTGCGCTTCAGCCCGATCTGATCATCGCCGAACAGGAAGAAAACCGGGAACGCGATGTACAGGCACTGACAGCAGCCGGCCTGGCAGTGTATGTCACCGCAATTCGGAGTGTCGCCGACGCAATGACGCAACTGGCGGCGCTGGCCGAGGTGCTGGACGTAACAGATGGTGCTGCACCGATCACTCAGGCCATCGAACAGACAGTGACTGCACCGCCACCTCCCTCCCGACGAGTCCTGGCCCTGATCTGGCGCGATCCGTGGATGGCTATCGGGCGCGACACCTACGCCGGTGACTTGCTTCGCCTGAGCGGTGGGTTCAACGTCGCGGCCACGTTACCCGGACGCTATCCACGGGCAGCGCTGGCCGACTTTCTGGCCCTCGATCCCGACATTATCTTGTTGCCCAATGAACCATACCCGTTCAGCGAACGCGACCTGCCGGCATTCAACGCCGTAGCATATCGTGGCCGGATCGTGCTGTGTGATGGGATGGCGTTGACCTGGCCCGGCCCACGCACAGCCACTGCCATCACAACATTTCGGCGCATTCTGGAGCAGACTACATGAACCCATTCATCCGGTTGCGCGAAGCGGTGATCGATACCGTATTGAGCATAAACGAGCAGCAGGTGCTCAATGCCGGCACCGGAACCGTACCTGCACCTACCGACGACGGCGTAGCCCTGGCAGCCGCGCTCAGGCAGGCGATGCAGCAATTCAAAGCCCAGGCCATGGATGAAGAAGGGAAGCTGGTGGCGTATCAGCGCCTGCGCAACGATCCGGCGTACCTTGCCTACCGTTCAGAACTAACCCCACAACTGCAACGGTTTGATCCGGCGTCACTTCCTGATCGCGCCACTCGTCTCGCCTTCTGGATCAACCTGTACAACGCCCTGGTGATAGATGCGGTGATCGCCTTTGGCATCACAACCAGCGTCGCCGATCAATGGTCGGGCTTACGCTTCTTTCGAGCGGCTGCCTACCAGATCGGTGGTCTACGCTGTTCACTCGACGACATCGAACACGGTATTCTACGCGCCAATCGCGGCCACCCCTTCATTCCCGGCCCACAATTTGCCGCCAGCGATCCACGGCTAGGCTGGATCATCGATCCACCAGATCCACGCATCCACTTTGCGCTCAACTGCGCCAGCCTCTCGTGTCCGCCGATTGGGGTATATCGCGCAGAACAGATAGACCAGCAACTCGACCTGGCGCTGCGCGCCTTCGTAGCCGCCGATGTAGCAATTGACCCGACGCGCGCCGAGATTCATCTGTCACGCATTTTTGACTGGTACCGGGAAGATTTTGGGGGAACGGATGGGATTATTCAACTCTTACGACAGGCACTCCCCGCCGACGAACGACGCGCCTGGCTCTTGCAGGCACGACAGGCCCGTCTCATCTACCGCCCATACGACTGGCGATTGAACCTGGCCTGAAGGAGCGGCTATGACCGACGACTGGCGCAAGCAGTCACTCAAAGAATTGTACCGCCTGACCGGACAGATCTTCTCGCAGATACCGGCACTGGCCCGGCTATGGGGCAGCGCGTACCGGGCGCTCAACTTCGACGAAATTCCGTTCACACCATTCCGCAAACCCCTGCATGAGGCTCGACTGGCCCTGATCACGACCGGCGGGGTACATCTGCGGGATCAGCCACCGTTCGACATGGCCGATCCCCGTGGCGACCCGACCTACCGCCGCATTCCGGCCACAACCCCGCTGAGCGATCTGACCATCACCCACGACTACTACGATCACAGCGACGCCGAGCGCGATCTCAACATCCTCTTCCCGCTCGACCTGGTGCGCACACTGGTACAGCGCGGCATCATCGGCAGCCTCGCCGATTGCTACGGCTTCATGGGCCATATCGAACCACCCCACCTGACGACACTGCTGCAACAGACGGCACCGGAAGTAGCAACGTTCCTCAAACAAGAACAGGTTGACGCCGTACTCCTCACCCCGGCTTGAGGGTTATGCAATCAGTCCGTGGGACTGATCGCACGCATCATCGAAGCAGCCGGCATCAGCACAGTCTGCATCGTCAGCCTGAAACCGATTGCCGAACAGGTACGACCGCCGCGCACCCTGCACCTGGCCTGGCCATTCGGCCATCCGCTGGGTGAACCGGGCAACCGCGCCCAACAGCTCTCTGTCCTCCACGCCGCACTCCAGGCCCTGGCAACCGCCGAACCGGGAGCCATCATCGAACCGGGCTGGCGCTGGCGACGGGAAATCTACACACCACCACCTGACTGGCTGGGTGAGGGGAAAGAGAGGCTATAAATCATCACACCTGCATTGTGTCCAACAAAAACGTATGTTATCCTGAAACCACATACAACAACTCGGTGGCAAGGTACACATCGAATGGTAAACAAAGATCATCCACTCAGTATTGGACGCACTATTCGTCATGCAATCTTCTTCAATGCCAGAAACTGGCAAAGCGGACGACCGATCATGGATGAATTACTGCAATCGGTTAACGAACTATTCGCAATGCTAACGGAACGAAATGTCAGATACACATTAGTTGGCGGTATTGCCATGCTCCAGTACATTCAGGGGAGAAATACAGAAGATATTGACATTGTCATAAGTATCACCTCGCTACGCAAACTCCCAGAAGTCACTATCACCCAAAAAGACATATTCTTCGCAAGAGGCATGTACCGACAACTGCAAATCGATTTTCTTTTAACAAAAAATCCATTATTTGCTCATATCCAGAAACATCACGTTGTTGAACTGCCATTTGCTGAGCGAACTATCCCAACAGCAACAGTACGTGGATTAATCTTGCTCAAATTATACGCCTTACCATCACTCTACCGACAGGGTGATTTTGCCCGCGTAGGACTCTACGAAAACGATATTGCAACGCTCATGTTCGCCTACGCCCCACCCATCGACGACATCTTGCACGAACTGAGTGCATTTATCAGCCAGCCAGATCGGGATATTGCCCAGGGGATTGTTCATAATCTGGAGCAGCGTATTCTGCGCTTCAAGGCGTTGAGAGGATAGAGCGTACAACGGCACGGCTGATGCAGCAGCGTGGCTGCGCCACTCCACACTACGCGATACAGTCAAGCAAGGCCGAAAACGGCATCCTCAACGGGAGTTTTTCCTTCTTTTGTGTTGCATAATTAAGAAATTTCACGGTCAATATCCATTAGCCTGTGCTGCCGTAAGGCACTACAACGGCTCGTCCATAAGCAGAGGAATAAACCCCGGCTCTAGGCCAATTCCCCCTTTGAGAAACTATATATGCAATATATTTGCAGGGAATCGGTATAGATTTCAGCCAAAAGCATGACTTTAATCTCCCAGTGTAAAGTACTCTGGTTGTCGAACACAACATGTCACCACTAAAAACACGCTTTACCCTATTGACGAAATGCGATGCATTTGCTAATCTACACATTAGTAGAAATTTGTGTTTCTATAACTCCAGATTTCTACTAAAGGGCGGTTTTGTGATAGCGTGGAACCGCCCAAAATTGTTATCTAAACCCATGTAAAGGAAGGTCAAATGAAAAAAAGCAGCCCACCTTCTGCTGATCTTCCTTGCTACCCTGCAAGCCTGCGCTACCAGCGGCAGCCCTGACGGGGGCATGGAAGGTACAACCAACCCCACCACCGCCCCAACCGCACAACTCGCACCAGCCGAAGCCATCGACCCACGTCCGTTAGACACTGCCGGAATGGAAGAGTGTTCCATCATTTCAGATTCAGACCTGGAGTCTATCGTGAATTCTGTACCCATATACAGCCAACCCACTTATGCCGAATACGGCACACTAGGCTGTACGTACACGTTTGAAGGCGATAAAGACGTTTCGATCAGGATTGAGCTGGATAGTCCTGGCAGGCAAGTGTACGATAGCGTGATGCAATATGTTGACGTATCGGCAGACGCAGAACCGGTAAACATAGGAGACATTGCAGTCATCAAAGAAAAGGACGGGCTGGTCTCACTGGATGCGGTTCTCAATGGCTGGTATGTATCCCTATCGACACGTGGCTTTCCCCGCGCAAGCGCTTTGACACTCGCCCAATGGCTCACCGGGCGGCTCATTCCACGCCCTGACGACATCGTCGCGGAACAACCAACGGCCACTGCTCCAGGCCCTGTCTCCGGATCATTGATAGACATGCAAGTAACCATCGAAAGCCCGGCGGAAGCAGCCGGCGTCACCACCCTGGCGGAGATCAAAGCCATTGGCTTCATGGGATTTTCCATGTGTTCGAGGCCATATAATGTCCCATTCATTGTCGCCTTCAATGCACCCCCTGGTACACAGCCACCCACCCCTGTTGGAGTCTTCTCCATCACCGCCGAAGCAGGTGTCACCCCCGGCCAGCCCTCACCAGCGACGATCATCATTGGCATCGGGCCATCGGACGCAGCAGAAGAAACGTTGTGGCAAGGCACGATTGTAGTTGCCGCCGATGGAACGTCAGGCACGTTTGAAGTGCCAGGGCAAGTGAAAGTTCCTGGTCGTGCGTGTTTGCGCCGTGAGAGGGGTACAACGATTTCAGTGATCCTGGTCTGGCGTGGCATTGAAGCCTAACGCTGCCAATAAACAGGGAACTGTTTACAGTCGAATGGAGAAGTGGTAGTACGGTAACAGATCTTACGGCGACCAACGTGGAAGTCCGCGCACTATTGCTGTACGCTCTACCACTTCTTCAAGTCCAGCAAATGCCAGCTTTGGCCAATCGGCATGACGAAGATTGCAACCTAATGCCCGATGGATTTGCACCGCAAACCTTGGCTGAAACACATCAATCTGCGCATATCGCTGCCAGTAATCAATAATGGCTTCGCGACGGGCAAGCAAGATTGAGCGCGCTGGCAGGGCATCACGTTTTGTCTGATTGATGCGTGGGTGAGCTGGAAGCAGATTCCAGAGATCGTTATTACCCCAGACTGAATAGGGAATAACATGATCAACCTCGTAGCCATGCCCCAAACGCTGTCCGGTCCACACACAAAAAAGTTCGGGGCTACGGTTAAGCGCTTGACGCACCTCCTGCGTATCTCGTTCATGTAAAGGCTTTGCAACGAGCAGAGATAGATAACGTCCGGGATCTGCTGTTCGATTCAATTCATCGGTTAGATATGCCCACCGTAGCACGATACTATCTTCAATCCAATGGTTAAACCGACAAATATCAAGCCAAATATCAATCGGAACAGCAACCCAACCAAATGTATCACTTTTCCCTGGACGATAGCTAAAAATTGGGCTATGTATACTTCCAGAATAGGTAACCGGCCCCTTTCGGATAGTATTCGCAATCAGTTTGAGAATATCATCGTAACGATGTGGATCTTCTTCCAGTATTCGCAAGACATTGTAGAGTCCTGCTGCACCGCCAAGCTGTTTTGCCAGCGAGGTAATCGCCGGTCGAAAGGCTATTGGCTTCGGTGAGAGTGGATGTTCACCGCGAATTTGAGCAATAAACTCGCTACTTGTCAATAGTGGCCAATAGAAAATAAGCCACTGTGTTGCGATTGCCCGTAATAGAACATACACAACATCAGAAGACCACTCAACCAGGTTAAAAGCGTTACGCGCAATAATGCACAATGCTCGCAGGAGAGCGAGTTTATAGGTTGCTGTCTTGCGGTCGTGAGCCAACACGGACCCAACCCGTTCCAGACCACGTGAAACATCTCGATCACTCTTCTCCGCCACCATATTAAACCAGCGAATGGATGGCCGGTGCGGATCGGGCAGGTCTTCGGAGAATAAGATTTGTAATCCGCTCGATTCGAGGAGTAACATCAGGCGGGCGGGTGGGATGACGGTGTAGAGGCGGCCATCGTGTGCGCGTTCGCCCTCTGGCGGTGGGGTGCGGTACGAGACGATGAGCCGGCCACCGGGACGCAAGATGCGTGCCAGGTTGATTACAGCGCCAATGAGTTCAGCAGCCGGCAAGTGCATCAGTACGGCTACGCACAGGACGTTGTCGAAGCTGGCATCGGCGATCCCGGCCAGGTCGGGGAGTGCTCCCTGTCGTATTTCGATCCCGGCGTAGGCGGCACGGGCTTCGGCGATCATCCCCGCCGACGGCTCCAATCCAATTGCCTGGTAGCCGTGTTGGTTCAGCCAGGCCACGTCGCGCCCACTGCCACTGCCAATGTCAATCGTGGGCCGACCGGGGTGAAAGAAGGTCTCCACCAGCCGATAAATGGCCGTTGGCTGGAGATGCCGTTGAAACGCTGCCTGTTCACGGGCCAGTTGATCGTAGCTGCGAATGGTTTCTGCATCGGCCATAGCAACCTGAATTTGTGATCACGACCTGTGATGCTTTTCGCCAAAAAGACGGTAATTCAGCACTGGAAAGATGGAGTCGTGGCTCTCGATCTGCTCCAGTGCGAAGAGGTCTGTTGCACTAAGCGATTCCTGACGGGCAAGGAGCAGAAGGTGATCAAAGCGATCAAGATACCGTTGCCAACCGGGATCACTCTCCATCAGCCAGTCACTCATCTCAGCCAGCAATAGCTCACGCGCCGCCTGGGTTAAGACTCGTTCACGCAAGCCTTCAGCAGCCGGATAGTAGGTCACCAGTTCGGCAAAACGACGTTCGGCCTCATACAATGACTGCCGGTAATGGTCGGTGAATGGCGATTGCCAGGAGGTCGCAGATGCGTCTGCCTGCGCTGTAGCCTGTAGGACAACCGTATCATTGCTGGAGAGATGGTGCAGTAGACTACCCGGCTGGGTCAGACGCAGACGGGGATCGGTGGCACAGCGTGTTAATACTGCCTGCAACCAGGTAGGCCCCTCAAACCAGTTCCTGCTCCAAAGCCGTGCATCTATCGGTACTACCAGCGTTGTCTCTGATGGAAGCTGGCTCAATCGGAAAAGCAATTGATCGACGAAGTGATTGGCATGTTCCTGGGCACGCCGTAGCGCATCATACGGATCGTATGGCTGCGGGGCATCGGCTCCATTGGCGGTATAACCGGTTGGATCGGCAGGGTTGCGGTAGAGCGGATCGCCAGGGTAACCCAGTTCCACCGACCAAATGTGGCGAGCGAGGTCAGCCTCTACCCCAATCGCAGCCAGCCGACGTGGTACAAGCCAGCCGGGTAGGTGACCGTGTTGGAGTTGGACATTGGAAGGATCGACGATCACATATCGTAGATCGAGTTCTAGAATAATGCGCTCTAACCCATCACGCCAGGCACTACCGGGCAGCCAGAGTCCTTCCGGTCGCTTGAGGTAGCGCGAGATGTAGAGCAAGCCGTGCTCAAGTTGGGCGCGAACCATGCCCTCGTGCCCAAGGAAAGGCAGGATTGCATAACTGGCTGGTACGCAGAGTGGGGTAATCAGCCCGGCTGCTACCAGCTCCTGAAGCCGGCCAAGCGGATTGCGCTGATAGCGGATGGTGAAACTACGCAGTAGTTGACGGTCCCAATCGAGGTAAAAACGGGCCAGATATGCCCCATGCTGGTTACCTTCGTGCTCGAAACGAGAGAGTTCGTTTTGGTGGTGGGTTATCCTCCCTTCCAGCCACTGCACAAAATGCTTGTGTACTACCGGATCACGCCATTGTTCCAGCGCAATCGGTGAGCAGGCCAGCGTGATGGACAGCGGGAGCGAGTGGCGCTGCAATTCACCAATGAGATCGAGCAGGGGGATAAGCGTGTGAGCCGTGAATGCGTGCAGTCGCTCCTCCCCAATCGGTTGACGTCCGGGATGACGGAGATATGGAACATGCACTTCTATCACAAATGCGATTGGCATTGCTTTCTCGCTTGTTGGTGAAGGCCGATCTGTAACCAATTCCTACGGATATACCGGTGTCACGACAATTGGTGTCGGGAAGGGTGTCTAGGTTGGCGTCGGCGAGACGGTCGGTGTTGCCGTTTCCGTTGGTGTCGGCGAGACGGTCGGTGTCGTTGTCTCGGTTGGCGTCGGCGAGACGGTCGGTGTTGCCGTTTCCGTTGGTGTCGGCGAGACGGTCGGTGTCGTTGTCTCGGTTGGCGTCGCCGTCTCCGTCGGTGTTGCCGTCTCGGTTGGCGTCGCCGTCTCGGTTGGTGTCGCCGGTTCCGTCGGTGTTAGCGAGACGGTTGGTGTCACCGTCTCCGTCGGTGTCGCTGTGACGGTTGGAGTCGGTGACGGCGGGGGCGGCGGTGGTGGTGGCGGTGGTGAAGTTGGCGGTACGGGTGTTGGTAGTACCGGTGTCGGCGTTGGCTCGACCGATGGTGTCAGGGTCGGCGTTAGCGTTGGTACGGCAGTAAAGGTTGCAGTAGCTGTCGGTAGTGGCACAGCGAGCGTCGGTGATGGCCCAGCCGGAACGATTGGAGTTGGCGTCGGAGCATCACTGTCATCAAAGTTGCGCATAATCAGCACCACAAGTGCGCCAACAATAATAAAAAGTAAACCGCCGATAATGAAAAATGGCCATTGATCCGAGCGATTATTACGAGGTTTTGGCTCTGCTACGGCAGGTTCTGGCAGATGACGTCGTGGTATCACTGGTGCTGGCGGCAGTGGTGTTGCCCGCTGGTCTTGATTAACCGCCAGGCCGTCCGGTTGTTTGGGTTGTCTGCTGGCTGTGGGGGTTGAGGATAGAAGTGGTGGCGCGACCGGTTTGGGAGTCGCTGAAGATTGTACCAGTCCCGGAATAGTTGACTCTACTTGCAACGAGGGATTCAACAGCGCCACCAGCTCGGCAGTTGTTGCCGGTACGATTCCGTTCCGTTCCGCAATATCACGCAGGGCAGCAATGAATGCTGCACCGGTCTGAAACCGTCGTTCTGGACGCTTGGCCAACGCCCGCGTCAGTACCAAATCAAGGTCAGTCGGTAAATCAGGGGCAAATGAGGTGATAGGTGGCGGTGGTAACTGAGCATGGGCAACGATCAATTGAGGCGTGGCACCACTAAACGGTACACGACCGGCAATGATCTCATACGCAACTACCGCTAATGAGTAGAGATCACTACGACCATCAACCCGCCGGGCTTCAGCCTGTTCAGGTGAGATATACTCTGGTGTGCCCATAAACACACCGGTGCGGGTCAATCGTTGTTCATCAGCCTCAGGCGTTTGCGCAATGCCGAAATCGGTTAATACCACCCGCCCGTTACGGTCGATCAAAATATTGTGCGGTTTGACATCACGATGAACGGCACCGGCCTGATGAGCATAATCGAGGGCAAGCGCGATTGGTTCAAGAATAGCAATAGCGTATTTCAGGCCGAGTGAACCGTATTGCTCGAGGATCGCGTGCAACGGCCGGCCATCAATATACTCCATTGCAATGTAGTGCAGTCCCTGATCTTCACCAATGTCGTAAACCGTTACGATGTGAGGATGGCGCAGATTGGCTGCCGTGCGGGCCTCGCGCTCAAAGCGCTTGATGAACTCTGCGTCCATGCTTAGTTGCGCGGCCAGCACTTTCAGGGCAACGATCCGTTGAAGTTGTGTATCACGGGCGCGATACACTCGTGCCATGCCGCCGCGGCCAAGCTCTTCGATCAATTCGTAGCGACCGATTCGCCGTCCGCTTCCACCAGTCACCAGTATCTCCAATCACCTACTATCGCTGTCGTGTGCGATCATGTCTGCCACAAGCGAAAATGCCATGGTATAATCAGCAAGGTTAAATCGATTGTACCATATCGCATTCGCGCATTCAAAGCTCTGGAGGCTGGTGAACGATGCAATCCGCTCCCGCCCCCCAATTGATCGTCAAACGAAGCAACGGCGATTACCGCGAAATAGTGTGGGATCAACCGGTCATTACCGTTGGCCGTGATGGTGCCAATGACATTATTATCGATCACCCACTCGCATCCCGACGCCACGCACGATTTGAACGGACTGACGAAGGTTTTTTTATCCGTGATCTTGATAGTACCAACGGCACATTTCTTAACCAGGAACGATTGATCGGCACGCGCAGCCTGCATCACTCCGATCAAATTATGATTGCCGATACGGTTATTATTTTTAACGACCCGGCAGCAACGATGAAGGGAACCCTTGATCCAACACTGTTACGAGCGGTACGCGCTGAAATCCGGGTGGATGAACCAACAAAGTCGGTCTATATTCGCGGTGAGCTGTTATCACCGCCGCTCACCGTGAAAGAGTTTCAGTTACTGGCGTTGCTCTATCGCCGGCAAGGCGAAGTTGTCAGTAAGGAAGAGATCGCCAATCAGGTATGGGATTACGCGATCTTTGATTACAATGCCATTGATGCACTCGTCTATCGCTTGCGGCAGCGCATTGAGCCAGATCCGTCAAAACCAAGGTATCTGATTACCCAGCGCGGTTTTGGTTATAAGCTAATTGTAGCGCCTGAACTTGAGTCATAAGCGTGAGTTGTCAGACTGGAGTGGAATCACGTAATGAAAGGTATAACGCTAACCGCCCCTAAGCGATTGCGCGGTGTGATCGAGGTACCGGGCGATAAGTCGATTTCGCATCGGTCAGTGTTGTTCAATGCCATCGCTACGGGCAGTGCCCACATCACCCATTTCCTGCCTGGCGCTGATTGTCTCTCGACGGTTGCGTGTATCCGGGCATTAGGCGTGACGGTAGAACAACCCGCCGAACGCGAGTTGATCGTCCATGGTGTCGGGTTAGGTGGCTTACGAGAACCGGCTGACGTGCTTGATTGTGGAAATTCCGGTACCACCCTGCGCCTGCTGGCCGGCTTGCTGGCGGGCCATCCGTTTTTCAGTGTCTTGACCGGTGATGCCTCATTGCGTTCACGGCCACAACGCCGAATCGTCGTCCCGTTGCGGGCAATGGGTGCGCAGATCGATGGCCGTGACGATGGTGATCGGGCACCACTGGCGATTCGAGGTAACCGACTGCGTGGTGGCCATTATGAGTTGTCAATTGCTTCAGCACAGGTGAAATCAGCGTTGTTACTGGCAGCGTTGAATGCTGAACAACCCTTAACACTGACCGGACGCATAGATTCGCGTGATCATACCGAACGTATGCTGGCAGCAATGGGGTTGGAGATTACCGTTACTGCGGATCAGATCACGATCCAGCCACCATCAGAGGCAACTGCCCCCACTGCGCTCTCGCTGCGTGTCCCCGGCGATCCCTCATCAGCAGCATTCTGGTGGGTAGCGGCTGCCATCCATCCCGATGCTGAACTGGTGACGCCCGGCGTTTGCCTGAATCCGACCCGGATTGGGGCGATAGAGGTTTTGCAAGCGATGGGGGCCGACCTTACTGTTATGAATGAACGACTGGAAGGAAGCGAACCGGTCGGCGATGTTGTTGTGCGTTCTTCATCACTGCGCGGCACAACGATTGCGGGTACGTTGATTCCGCGCTTAATCGATGAAATTCCCGTGCTGGCAGTTGCTGCGGCCTGTGCTAGTGGTGAAACAGTGATTCGTGATGCGCAGGAGCTACGGGCCAAAGAAACCGACCGCATCGCGACGGTGGCTGCCGGCCTGAGTGCAATGGGCGCAGTCGTTGAACCAACCGCTGATGGTATGGTGATTGTCGGGCAGCCGGGGCAACTCCAGGGTACGACACTCAATAGTTTTCATGACCACCGGCTGGCAATGGCCTGGGCGATTGCCGCAATGGTAGCTCGTGGTGAGACAACGATTCTTGAACCGGCTGCGGCTGCGGTAAGCTATCCCGAATTCTGGCAGACGCTGGCTATGGTACAGGAGGCCGCATGAACGATGGCTTTACCTTTACCGTTGAGATCTTCACACCAACGCTGCTCTGTACTGGTAGTTACACGCTTCCAATGTACCGTAGAGTCAGCGATGCGCTCAACAATCGGCTCAGCCGGTTTGTGAATCTGCACGACGTCAGTATCGCTCCGCTCTGGCGACCGCAACAGGCTCAGCGGGTACAGCATGCGCTGGTCGCCTGGGGGGATGCGTTGCTGGTAGCAGTCCTGGCCGAACCTGAACCGCCACCTGATTACCATCCGGTTGCTCCCCCACGGGAAACCCATCCGGTCATGTTTTTCACGGCAGAGTTTGCTGTGCGCGCCGAGATGTATAAGCGCCCAGACATGGATCTGGAAGAGATGCTGAGCGGGCTGACCGATGATTTTATTCCGCTCCGCAATGTGACGATCTTTCCGATCAATGGCGGCGCACCGCTTCACCGTTCGTTCGTTTGCCTGGCGCAACGCGCGATTCAAGTGCTCTACAGTGTGCGTGGCCATACACCGGCAGACCACCACTCTGAACCGCCAGCCGATACAACCGCGACAGTACCTGAGTCCAATACCAATGCTGAAGCCTGACTGAGAGGGAGACACTCCGTATGAGAATTTTAGTTACCGGTGGTGCCGGCTATATCGGCAGCATTACCAGCGCCGAGCTTATACGTGCCGGGCACGAGGTGATTGTTATCGATAATCTGTATCAGGGTCATCGGGCCGCAGTACCGCCAGAGGCCACCTTTATCCAGGCCGATCTCGCCAACCGGCAGGAGTTGAGCGAGATTTTTGCAGCGTACCCAGGCATTGACGGTATTATGCATTTTGCTTCGTATACGCTGGTTGGCGAAAGCATGGAAAAACCCATGCTGTATCTGCGTGATAATGTGACCAATGCGGGCAATCTGCTCGAAGTTGCGATTGCTGCCGGGGTGCGTCGCTTTATTCTCTCGTCCACGGCCAATCTGTTTGACCAGCCGGAGCGGATTCCGATTGCTGAACATGAACGGATTGTGCCCGGCTCACCTTACGGTGAGTCAAAGTTCTTTATTGAGCGGATGCTGCACTGGATGGCGCGTATTTACGGGATGCGCTACGCCTGTTTGCGTTACTTTAACGCCTGTGGCGATACGCCTGAACGAGGTGAGGATCACGACCCTGAAACCCATTTGATCCCAATCGTGTTGCAGGTAGCCCTCGGCCAACGCCCACACGTCACGATTTTCGGTGATGATTACCCAACACGCGATGGCACCTGTGTCCGCGACTATATCCACGTGCTCGATCTGGCAAGTGCGCACATTCTGGCGATGGAGGCGCTTGATCGGCTGGGTGAGCGACGCTATAATCTGGGAAATGGACAGGGATTTACGGTGCGCGAAGTCATTGAAACGGCGCGCAAAGTTACCGGTCACCCAATCCCGGCAGTCGTAGGCCCGCGTCGACCAGGCGATCCGGCAGTACTGGTGGCTTCTTCCGAGACGATTCGGGCTGAGCTGGGCTGGCAACCACGATTTCCTGATCTGGAGTCGATCATCGCATCGGCCTGGGAATGGCACCGCACACATCCACACGGATATGACGACTAATCCTGTTTCGGTACCCAGCCTGCCGCGTTTCTACGGTCACTACGAGGTCGAGCAGCAAATTGGGCGCGGCGAGTCGAGCCGTGTCTTCCGCGCCCATCACCGTCAGATCAAAGAGCATAAGGTTGCGCTGAAGGTGCTGTTGAGCCAGGAGGCGGCACGCATTAAGCGTTTCGAGCAGGAGGCGCAAATTGCTGCTCGTCTCCGGCATCCCCATATCTCGCGCTTGCTCGATTACGGCATCCAAAATCCGTTTCACTACGCAGTCTTTGAATATATCCCCGGCAGCTCGTTGCGCGATCTGATCAAGGGCCACGATCAGCGCTTGCCGCCTGATCAGGTGATGGCATATTTTCAGCAGATAGCCGATGCCCTCGATTACGCACATAGCCTCGACATCATCCATCGCGATCTTTCGCCGGGTAATATCCTGATTGATACAGAGAACCATAAAGCTTATTTGATTGACTTTGGGATTGCACGCAACCCCGATCAGTCGTTGACATCGACAAATGTGACGATGGGGACGCCGGGCTTCATCGCGCCGGAATGTATGCATTCGGCAACAAATGCCACCCATCTGTCTGACATTTTCAGCCTGGGGGTGATCCTCTTTCTCATGCTGACCGGTGAGAAGCCGTGGTACGAAATGCCGCAGCCGGGCAGTTCACTCGATCCTTTCTTGCGTATCCGGACACTGGCCGATACCGGGGTGAAGCTCCCCAGTGAGGTTGATCGCATCATTCGGGTTATGCTGGCATTTGAACCTGCTCATCGCTACACGAGTGCCGGGGCAGCGGCCATTGATTTTGTCGCGGTGATGCAGCGTCATTTGAGTGTCACGCAAATCCAGAGCAGTGAGCCGGTCAAAGTCGATCAGACCGCAACCCGGCGTAAGCACATTGTGCTCATCGAGCCGAATGAAGTGGAACTGGCCTTAAGTGGATCATTATTCCGTGAACCGCTCGAACGGGCATTAATGCGCGCCCGTCAGCTTGATGAAACGACAATTAAAAGCCTGATCGAGCAATGGGCGAAGAGACAACGTTTTTATCAACCTCACCTTGGGAGAATTGCCCAGATTCAGGATACGAAGCATCATAATGTCTTCTTCTTCCAACTGCGCCTGCTTATTGAACAGCGCCTGGATGCCGGAACAGAAGAGGAGCCTGATTCGCAGCAGAAACAGATTCCGCCACAACGTGAACTCGAACGCTGGCAGGTCGAGCTACCGCCACCAAAAGATTTTCAGAAACATCCTGGCGGGCGGGTGATCGTGCCGGGTTCCGAACGGGTTGTCACCTGTCCGTCTTGTAAAGGACACGGAGTGCATATCTGCGCGATGTGCAAGGGTAGTCGACGGGTTACAGTGACCGACCAGGCCGCGACAACAACAGAGAATGCTGCGGATTCATCATCGGTTGCCCGTCAACGTGTTGTCCCATGCCCGGAATGTCAGGGACGCGGTTCATTGCCCTGTAAGCGTTGTGACAGTTTCACTCGCGTCATCCAGCGCAAACTTATTGAGTGGTCGCGCTGGCCTGTGGAAGATCAGGCCCACACTGACTTGCCTGATGTTGATGAAATGTGGTTGCGCCGCACCTGTAAAGCCGAACTGGTTTACAAGAAGCGGGTGGATCGCATCCCGAAAGAATGGCTTGAGATCACTGAGATCAAAGAGATTTTAGAACAACGGCGAAAAAACCTCAACAACGATAGCCGTATCGTGTTGGCCGAGTTGCAGATTCATTTCATTCCTCTGACTGAAGTGACGTTAGATCTCGGTAAACAAGGGCCTGGAGAACGTCTTGCAATATACGGCTTCGAGCATAACATTCCACCCGACTGGCGGTTTCTGCATTGGGAGCGAATTATCTGTCTCAGTGTCATTGCCCTGCTGTCCATCTTTTTGATGATCAGCCTTGCTTTCATTATCAATGGCTGAGCGTGGGGTCAGGTGTACACCACAGAGGCACAGAGGCACAGAGGGCATAGAGGGATGAATTGGCGCAAGAATCGCCGGTATGACAGGCGTCGTAGGGGCACGGCATGCCGTGCTCCTACTCACTGGTGATACACCTGAACAATGCATATCGTTGAGCGAGATTTGATATAAGTCCCGCACCCTGGCACACTCCTCTGTATTATCGGCACCCCTGTGGTGATATGCAACCACCGGGCCACGAAACGCTTTCCACTCCTGATTTCCAGATAAACCGTGGTACCATACCTGTAGGACAATTTGCGGAGATTCACCAATGCAAACTGCACAATTAGCATCTGCGCTGCTCAACGAAGCCCGCAAAACACTGGTTGGGCAAGAGGAAAATCTGACACTGTTATTAACGGCTCTGCTAAGTGGTGGCCATGTCTTGCTCGAAGGACCACCCGGCACGGCGAAAACCCTCATGGCCAAAACACTGGCGCAAATGATTCAGGCCGACTTTCGGCGCATTCAGTTTACGCCTGATCTGATGCCGGCAGACGTGATAGGGACACAGGTTTTCGATATGAAAAGTGGCGAATTTCGCCTCTATCGCGGACCGATCTTCACGCAGATATTACTGGGTGATGAGATCAATCGGGCGCCGGCGAAGACCCAAAGTGCTCTGTTAGAGGCCATGGAAGAGCGACAGGTCACGATTGAAGGGCAGCGCTTACCATTGCCGGAACCTTTTTTTGTGATCGCCACCCAAAATCCGATTGAGTATGATGGCACGTATCCGTTACCAGAAGCCCAACTCGACCGGTTTCTATTCAAAATTGTGATTGGCTATGCCTCACGGGATGTCGAAACTGAAGTATTACGTCGTTACCATCTCGGTTTCGATGCTCATCAATTGACGGCCAGTGGGTTACGACCGATTGTAAGTCCTGAAGCGCTCGCTACATGTCGGGCTGAAATCACGCAGGTACAGGTCGAGCAAGGCATTCTCGACTACATCGTGTCGATCATACAGGCAACCCGCAACAGTCCTGAACTGCTGGTCGGCGCCTCGTTACGGGCCGGTGTTGCGATGTTGCTGGCTGCCAAAACACTGGCTGCCATTCATGATCGCAATTATGTCACGCCCGATGACGTAAAGTTACTGGCCCGCCCGGTCTTGCGCCATCGGATCATCCTGCGTCCAGAAGCTGAAATTGAAGGGCTAAACCCTGATATGGCTATCAATCGCATCCTCAATCGCATCGAGGTACCGCGCTAGAATGCTGAGTCGTATGCTTGTACGCAGTTCGCTCCGCTGGATCAGGCAGCATCCCTGGCAGATGTTGCTCTGCATCATCGGGGTTGCATTAGGAGTTGCTGTCGTTGTTGCTATTGATCTCGCCAATGCCAGTGCCCGGCGGGCTTTTCAATTGGCCGGTGATACGGTAGCCGGGCAGGCAACGCATCAGATCGTGGGTGGTCCAACAGGGCTACCCGAAACGGTCTACCCGACTATTCGCCGCCAGTTTCCCACCCTGGCGGCTGCCCCCGTCGTCGAAGGCTACCTGACGGCACCTGCGCTCGGCCCTGGGGTGTATCAGCTCTTTGGCGTTGATCCTTTTGCTGAAGCGCCGTTCCGGCCCTACCTGGCCGGCAATGGTGCGGTTGATCTGGCCGCACTGCTGGTAGAACCAGGTGCTGCTCTGTTGGCCCGCACAACAAGTGAACAGGCCGGTCTACAGCCGGGTGATCAGTTACCGGTTCAGATAGGCGCTCGTCAGACGGCATTACGGATCGTCGGTGTGCTCGATCCGGCGGACGATTTGAGCCGACGGTCACTGGCTGGACTGGTCATTGTCGATATTTCGAGCGCGCAAGAGCTGCTCGACAACACCGGTCGCTTGAGTCGAATTGACCTGATTGTGCCTGAAGCATTTGATCTGGCCGCCCTTACCGCGCAATTACCGGCTGGCGTAACCGTCCAACCTGTGGCAGCGCGAGCCGGCACCTTGCAGCAGATGACAGCAGCGTTCGAGTTAAATCTGACTGCCCTGAGTCTGCTGGCGCTGATTGTGGGCATGTTCCTCATTTACAACACCATGACCTTTAGTGTTGTGCAGCGGCGCGGTTTGTGGGGGACGCTCCGTTGTGTAGGGGTCAGCCGGGGCCAGTTGGCCGGCATGGTGTTGATAGAGGCATTCATCATCAGTCTGGTGGGTGTTGCCGCTGGGCTGGTATTGGGAGTCGTGCTGGGCCGGGGACTGGTTGGTCTGGTCACTCAAACGATCAATGATCTCTATTTCGTAGTCACAGTGCGCGATCTGGCTATCGAGCCGTTGGTGCTGATCAAGGGTACAGCCCTGGGGATCATCGCCACCCTGCTGGCAGCGCTGGCCCCCACGCTGGAAGCAATGTACACGCCGCCACGCACTGTGCTACGTCGTTCGAGCCTTGAAGAACGGATTCGGCGAGCAATCCCCCGTCTGGCCGGAGGTGGTGTCGGTCTTCTGCTGCTGGGAGGGGGACTTCTCCTCATACCTGCTACAGCCGATACAAGCAGCCTCTACATCGCTTTTGGGGGTCTGTTTGCCATCGTGATTGGGACTGCACTACTCACACCACTTATCCTGATGACGCTGATGGCGGTTTTACGACCGATCCTTGGGCGAGCAGCGGGGATGTTGGGCAACATGGCAGCCCGTGATGTCGTCAATAGCCTCTCACGAACGGCGGTAGCAGTGGCTGCACTGATGGTTGCCGTCTCGGTCACTATTGGTGTGGGTATTATGATCGGCAGCTTTCGCCAGACCGTTATCAACTGGCTTGAGCAGAGCCTGATCGCTGATATTTACCTGTCGCCTCCCAGCAATGTTGCTAATCGAATTGACACTACAATCGATCCGGCTTTACCTGCTGCGCTGGCTTCACTACCAGAGGTCGAGGCGATCACAACATTCCGGAGCGTGCAGATCGATCTGCCCACCGGGCCAACAACACTTGTTGCCGTGGGAAGCACAACCGACCGTGGTCGCCGGGCACTGCGCTTTCAACAGGGTGGTGATGAGGCAACCTGGACAGCCTGGGAAAATGGTGCCGTGTTGATTTCTGAACCGCTGGCGTTTCGTAGCGGTCTGGGGGTTGGTGACACCTTAACAGTACGCACTGATCGCGGCCTGCGCGAACTCCCGATTGCCGGCGTCTACTACGATTACACGTCAGATCGCGGCGTTGTCCGCATCAACGAAGCAACGTATCGTCAACTGTGGGACGACACAGCCCTCTCCTCACTGGCGATTTATGTGCGTGAAGGCTATGAGGTTGATGCCGTGATGGAGCGGGTGCGGGCAATCAGCGCTGCCTACGGGACGATCATTGTCAATTCGAGTCGGGCATTGCGCGAAGGGACGCTCATTGTGTTTGATCGAACCTTTGCCATCACCTCTGTACTGCAATTGCTGGCCACCATCGTGGCATTCATCGGTATCCTGAGCGCATTGATGGCCTTACAACTTGAACGCACGCGCGAACTGGGTGTGTTGCGCGCAATCGGCTTAACACCCGGCCAGCTTTGGGGAGTAGTGCTGGGGCAAACCAGTCTGATGGGACTGGCTGCCGGCCTGCTGGCAGCCCCTCTTGGACTGGCACTGGCCGTGGTGCTGACGTATGTGATCAACAAGCGGTCGTTTGGCTGGACGCTGGAATTTACACTCGATCCCACCCTGTTTGTCCAGGCACTGGCAGTAGCGATTGTAGCGGCACTGCTGGCCGGCATCTGGCCGGCGCTACAGATGAGTCGTACCAGTCCGGCGGTGGCCTTACGCGATGAGTAATTTTTGACACGGCGCGTCATAGAGTTGCTAAAAGTATGGTATGATACAGGCGTTACCCGCACACAGTGAGGAGGAAAAGCCATGAGCGATCTGCAAGCAGCGTTCGAGCGCGCCGCGCAAGAGGTACAGCAACTACCCCGCCGGCCCGATAACGAGACACTCCTGCAACTGTACGCGCTCTACAAGCAGGCAACCGTTGGTGATGTCCAGGGCAGCCGCCCAGGCGTTCTCGATATGACCGGACGGCTGAAATACGATGCGTGGGCGAAGTTGAAAGGTGTTACGGCAGCCGATGCCATGCAGCGTTACATCGAGCTGGTAGAGCGGTTGAAGCAATCGCTTGCCTGACGCGACGTGCGTGGATGGCTATGGTCTGTCGCCGTTCCCAGATGTGAGTGCGACCCGCCCCACCCTAGCCCGTCCATGCCGGGGGCAGGAGCACGCATCCACTCCAGTGGCAGTGGGAGAACGCCCCCACCCCAGCCCGCCCCCGCCGGGGGCGGGTGTAAACGGTTCAGCATGGGTTAGATCAACTACAACTATTGCTCAACGATGCGAGTCGTTCAGATGTCATACCTGTAGGTGGGTCATTGTGGTCGTATTTCCAGAGCAGCCTGATGCAGCGCTTCTGTAGGGGCGACGCATGCGTCGCCCCTACAGAAGCGCATCGTTTACGTGCGACACCAGGGTAATAATTGGATAGCGCGTCATCATTTCTCTGCTATCAGAGGTGCCAGGTTGGAGACGAACCGGTGGCGTGCACGCTCAGAATAACCACACCGCAAGCCACTAACAAAACACAAAGCCGGCAATCACCATTGATTGCCGGCCTGATCACAGTATGAGGGGTGACGCTTTAATAGCGGCGACCAAAGCCACCACGCGGTGCATTGCGCGGCTTATCTTCGGCCTCATTCACCCGCAAATTGCGACCACCAACTTCAAGACCGTCGGTTGCGCGGATGACAGCAGCGACGTTATTTGTTTCGATCTCGACAAAGCCAAAACCACGCGAACGACCGGTGTCGCGATCATTGATCACTCGTGCGCTTTGCACTTCACCATGCGGCTCGAAGATCGAACCCAGCTCAGCGTCGCCCACATTCCACGGCAAATTCCCGACGAACAGTTTCACCAACATTGTACACACTCCACAGAGACTTGGTTTGACACACCTGCGTGGCATATCAAAACCGGCTATCACAGAACTCTCGTACTACCGCTGCCGATGGAAACCCATCGACAAGTCGCTCCGGTGATCGACAACGTACCTGCTTCGAGCGCTGAAGCGTTGCCGATTGACCTGAGCCTGAGAGTTCTCTGATGCCGGTCTCGCAGCACACGACGTTGATTGACTTGCTTAGTGTAACACACTTTTCTGAAATTGCAAGAGGGATTCTGTACGGAAACTTGACGGATGTTGGGATCGTGTTGCAGAAGCGGGACATCAGCGCCCAATTCAATCTGTCACACCGTGCCAAAGCATAGCTTCCGCACAGCATAGGGACAATGCTTCCGCTTTCTGACATATCAGGGTATACTACAAAAAGAGCACTACAAACCCCGATGGAGGTCGTATGTCGCGTCCGTTTATTCCCATGACCGCCAAGTGGCGGCAGGAGTTTATCAAGCCGCGAGGGCCGGCCAATGTGCCCGCAGTTGGCAGCGAGGCACCCGATTTTACGCTTCCCTATGCCCAATTCCTCAGTGGGCCGCCGGAAGATCGGGTTGAATACGGTCGAACGATCACGCTGAGTGCGCTGCGTGGACGGCCCGTTGTCCTCAATCTCACCCGTATTGTCAGTGATCGCTTCTTCTGACCGCACTGCGCGCCGCAACTGGATGCGTTGCGGGAGCACTATGATCTCTTCGTTCAGCGCAATGCGCACCTGCTGGTGGTAAGCAGCACCGATCTCGAAATGACCAGTTACGTCGCCGAGGTGTTGCGCGCACCGTATCCCATTTTGAGCGATCCCGAATGGGGTGTATTTTACCGCTACGGTATGGGATCGGCGATGGGAGTGCCTTTGCCGGGTGTGTTCGTGATTGATGCTGATGGCATCATTCGCTGGAACTGGGCAGCACCGTTGTCGGTTGTTTTCACTCCACCACGTCCGGCAGAGCTGGCGGCTGTGCTTGATGCGCTGGCAAGTGAAGGCTGAGGCGGGTTCTAAACCTGCCCCAGCCTGAATATCGCTCCACAAGGTGCTGAAACGTCACACCCGCTCATACCACGAGAACGACTTAGAAGATCGTTTCAGCCGATATGGCAGTACGACGTGCCGCTCTGTACGATCACCCTTGCTCAGCTTTTTGGCCGGATTGTAGACATCGATCTTCTCAAAGCTCAGATTGGGAGCGCAATCGTCTACCACTTGCATCGTTCCATCAAGCGGAAAATTTGTCTCTGGTCGGGTCAGTGAGACAAACTCCGCAGGCAAGACTTCAGTGTACGCCGGCACATTCAGAACCTGGACAAATCCACCCCTCTTACCGAGGTAGGTAATATGGAGCAGCGCATCACGCAGCCAATCGCGTTGATCTGAACCTTCCCAGCCCAGACCAATCGCGAAGTCGCCAAACAGATGGACATACTCGCGATAGCCGATTGTGCGCTGGAAAAAGCCTTCAAAGTCGGGGTCGTTTGGTTTAGCCTCACTCCGACTGGGACGAAGTACCCGTTGAAAGACATTCGAGACGACAGCCTGTTCGGCGGGGCGCAACGCCACCTCCAGGCGGGCAATAGCCGGCCAATGAGAGCGGGCTACGTCTAGCGACTGGGCACGACACAACGCATCAAAAATGGCCATCTTTATCGCAAATGGGGTCGGTGCCAGCAATGTCTTCCCGCCGGATGCCGTTGTGAAACTGGGGCGCAGCGAGAAGAGTGAGACTGCCTCGTATTCAGCAATCAACCACATAATTATGCTCCATTCACCGCCGGCAAGGTAAACGGTTCAGCCTCCCGGATAAGTTGGCTCATCTGTTCGGCAAAGGCACCGAGTGAGTCAAACGAAAACAGCTCAATCGCATCAGGGTGAAGCTGATTCAGACTCTCGGCAACCCGCTGGACATCGCTCACAAAATCGTCTTTCAGTGGCGAGATGCAGGGGGCCGGGATGACATTCGAGCTAACCGTCATGACCCCACTCACATCAAGGATATGCGGATTTTGGGCCGTGCGCATCGCTCCGGCAGGTTCGATGAAGGTGTAAAGAATGCTTTCCAGCAGAGCACGGAGACGCTTCCGACGCTGATCGGCATCTACTGCATAGCGTTGGGAAATATCGTTAAAGCCAATCCGCGCCGCTTCTACCTGCACAACAATCGCATACACACCCGACGATGCCGGACGATGGAACGGTGTCTGTTTGCCGGCAATCGAACCAGACTCATCAACTCCGGCACTCCCCCCACCGCGCTCACTCTCGAACTTGACATGGAAGTAGGAGTCGGTCTTAACGCTGCCCGGTACGCCTACCACCCACCCAAACTCAACCACACTTTTGCGCGGCAACGACCGATTCCCGGCGGTAATCAGCGCGCCGGCCATGTCGGTCACTGCACAACGCTGGAGAATAAGATCAAGTTCACCCGCATTGCTTTTGGCCGTCTGCAACTGATTGAAGAACTCTTTATCGAGGTCGAGATCATAGTTGATCCGATTGGCATTAAACAGTCGTGCACCCATCGAAAGAGGCAAGTCTGCCTGCACAGCCAGACGGTGCAAATGTTCAGACTGAATGTGCTTGAACATATCGCCACTGATCGCATTCACGCTGTGCAGGCGACCATCGGCGAAGACATTGACCATGCGCGTTTGAATCTGATTCCCTTCGCCACCTTCGTTATTCAACGAGTGCAGGTTCAGGACGGCGCGAGCGGCAATTGACAGGCTAAACACTGGCTTCATAGACATGTCTCCATTCGTAAATATGCACGACTACTCTGTTTCAGACGAAGCATCATCACCATCACTACTGACCGAATCTGTCACCTCTTCAGCGTCGCTATCGGGGGTATAGGTTTCATCACGCTGGAAGGTACTGGCATAGCCATACGCCACCAGCAGGCTGGCAATCATCTGTGGATCGCGATATTCATCCATCAGAGCCAGCAATTCATCGATATCCTTGATCGAGACATCACTACGCGCCCCGCGCGGCTGGGAGTGCCCCTGACGTTCAAGCCGCTCGCGCATTCGGGCATTTTCGGCATTGTAATCGTGAATAAACTCGCTCAGGGCAGTAATAAACTCGTTAGGATAGGCGGATTTGCGCAACAATTCCTGACCAAGTCCGTAGCGCACCTCATACGACACATCGTAGCGGCCTTGATTTCGCTTCAGGTTGCGCCGATGAGCCTCAACGGTTGCCATGCGAATGGCATAGGCCAGGTTGCGAAAGCCGCGTGATTGGGTAATCTTGCTAAGGGGTGGCGCAATCGAACTCATAATAACCTCCAGATGATGAACGGTAAACTGAGGCGCGAGTTTGTCGCGCTGGATCACAAAGCCAGAGTAGGCATCGGTAAATGCCAGCAGCGCCGTCAATTCGTTGGTCGAAAGAAAATCACGGTAGAGACGGAGCAATTCATAGTCCTCACCGCGCTTCTCGTCGAGATTACGAACGATGCGTATATGCTCATCGATCATGTTCTGATAGAGCTGAATATCCTGCCGAACACGCGGCTGAACCCAGGCCGGCAAGCCAATGCGGGCAATATTCATGACTGCCGCCGACTGGCCGAGGTTCTTGTAATAGGCACTATCAAGGCCATAGACCAGCCTGTTCACACCTTGATGACTGCCAAAAATCTGGGTAAGGAGGCGCTCACTCTGCGTAACTGCGGCATAATCCAGTACTGCTCTGGTATAACGCAGCGCAGCCAGCACATCGAGCTGGATCGCGCCACCAGAGCCGACCATCAAACGGCGAAATTCCTCGCGGATGCCGCGATGATCATGCCAGTCTAGCCGGTTGGGCGCTAACACATAAATCTTACGATCTTTGCTATCCCTGATCAGACGGGTAAATCCGGCCCACCGCAACCCAACCCATTTCAGGTATTCGGTGAGCCAGAAATTGCTCAGATTCCCCGGTTTGGCGAAGATCGCCTTACCGTTGGCCGTACCTTTGCCCTGGGTAGGATTGATCACCTGTGAAGCGCTGAGCTGCTTTGTATGGTGCAGCCCATGCAGCTTACAAACCGCAGCCCAATGCTTTTCGGCACCTTCCTGATCATTGGGCAACGTACTGGCATAGATCAGCACTGTCTCCAGCAAAGCCGGAAACGCAACCCGTCCCTGAAACCACTCTGCGGCAGCACTATTGGCAGCCTGCAGTGCTGTCGGGTTGATTGCCCGAAAGAGTTCCCAGTCGGGATGCGGTTCAACCGGCGGATGAAGCTGCGGTTGCTGCCCACCAACACTTTTACGCCACATCCAGTAGGTTTCGTTGTCGGCTTTGGCCTGTTCGTAATCTTCGACCACACCCACCATTGCCGCTACATCGTTAAGGGCAAGGCGCGTGCCTTTGATCAACTTTTGTTGTGTTTTTCGATCAACAGTGACTAAAAGAAAAGCGCCGGTAAAAAACTGGCAGTTTTTTACCCAATCTTCGCGCAAGGGTGGGTCACAGATAACTGCAAAATGTGATCCGTGGTCTGCAATCGTTACCCGTGCCCGGCTGTCGGCAATCCCATCGAGAACGTAAGCCAGGCCAAACGCAACCAGGTTATCGGCAAAAGTACCGGTGCGCTTTTCAACGTAATACTCACTGCGATAGATTGACGCATTCATAGCTACTCCACTGCTCAGGGAAGCGTTTGACCGGCACCCATCTCCGTGCCCCGCTGATCGGCCCGTCGTAAGGCACGAGCCAGTAATGTGTAGGCAATCCAACCGTAGCGGCTGGTTGGCTTGATCAGCAATTCGTCAAATTGCTGGTGATGATGGCTATTCATCCATAAGGCATTGAGATTGAGCGAATGGGTTACCTCTGCTGGCAGGAATTGTAGCGTATTTTGAATCAGATTGCCTGCCTCTGGCACCAACGAAAATGCCTGACAATCCTGAACGAAGGGGGCATGATGACGGGCAATCGCAGTCAGTATTGCCTGTACCAATTCCTTCTCGCTGGATATGTTGAACGCACCGGCCAATACCTGCGCAACTGCCAGTGCGCCTTCCGCAGCATGGCGTGGTCGAGGCGTACTACGTGATACCTGTTGTTCGGCCTGGCGATGGGTGGGATTTTGGAAATCAAACGTGGTATGGGCCAGAGCAACCGTTTTGGCAACCGGCTGACCAATGGCTTGCTGATAGGCATGCGCCCACTGCTGCCAGCCCTTAGACAGTTTGCCAACATCATGGAACAGGCATGCCAGCCACGCAGCGCGCAGCACACTGCCAGGCGACCACCCGGCAGCACATTCAAGTGCAGATGCAACGAAGCGGAGTTCCGGGAGCGCCAGTTCCTGAAATGCGTCAAGCACGAGCTGGATATGCTCTGCATAGGTCTCAACGTACAGGCTTGAGCGAGGCCGGTCGATCAATGGCCTGGCTGGCGGCAACGTCGAGATGAACGGCAGATTACCGGTTTCCGGTGAAAAGCCTTCGTGCGCCGAGTAGCCGGCTAATGCCGGGTGAACAACAATAATCGCACTTTGCGCCAGTTCCTTGCTATCGTGAACGTCAACCCAACGGTACAGCGGGCGATTACTCTCAGCCTGATCGCCGGCATCACTTTCATCGAGCCGGCGCACGCGCCAGGGAGCATCAGTTGGACGCTGCAACCAATCTTTTCCCATACTCCGCAACGAATAGAGCGGGATATTCAGACCAACCGCATCGTAGGGCGAAGCCAGAAGCTGATCGGGATCGGGATGGATCAGCACCAGGCGGCTATCGACATCGCGCACCAGCAGGCGCGACGCCCCTGCACGCTGCCCCTCAAGACAACCCTGAATAGACGCACGTCGATTGAGACGGTCAGCCTGAATACCTGCAATAATGTTTTGGTCGCGAGCGGCACTCACGGCATTGACCAGCTCCTGTTCGTGGTCGAAGTCAAACACTGCGCCCTGTCGTTCCTTCAGCCACGCCAGAGTCGCATCCATCTCGTGCTTGAGAGTCTCGTCTGGTTTGAACGCATAAGGGACGTATGTTTCAACCGGATACACGATAACTGTGCCGGTATCACCAGGATAGCGTGCACAACGTCCGGCACGCTGAATGAGGCTGGCCGGGGGTGCCAGTTCTGTATGCAGCACCTCTACCGAAATATCAACCCCTACTTCGACGACTTGGGTGGCCACAACGATCAGATTGGCCTGCTGGCGCTGGGCGGACACACCAAGCCGGCTCCGCAGCTTCGCCTCGATCTGACGACGGTCATCGGGTAAAAACTGACTGTGGAGGAGAAGGACCTCAGTTTCCGGCGGCGCCTGCTGTTTCAGTTCAGCATAGACCTCACGCGCCCGCCGGACCGTGTTGCAAATCACCAGCGAAGCGTGCTGATGATGGGCAAGTACTGCCGCGGCCTGCAACGGCTGATCGGCCACCTGCCACACCCGCTGCCGGGCCGGTTGACCACCACGGGTGTTAATCGCTGCAATCTCTGCCGCCGCCAGCGTCACCACCTGTGCCGGCTGCAACAACGTCGCCAGTGATTGCAACATTGTACTGCTAAACGTCGCCGTCATCAGCATAAACGGGGCCAGGCCGTGAAGCTGCTTCAGGACGTGGAGGATTGTGGGTAATGCTGCATCAGGGTCAAACAAATGGAACTCATCAAAAACCAGATACGCACCGGCAAGGGCACCTGCATTCACATTTGCCAGTCGGTACGGCAAACTGTACGGCATCATCAGATAACTGCTGAGAAACTGATCCACCGTACAGAAGATCAGATCGCCTTCAAAGCGACGATCTTCCGGCTGCTCACCGGTTTGAATACGCACATCGAGCTGGCGTCCGTGCAGACGCTGATAGCGTGCGGCAAGCTCGCGGTATTCAGCATAAAACTGATTCGCCAGCACCCGCATTGGCGTGACATAGAGACATTTGCGAGGCGTGGAGTCTGGTCGATCAAAAAATCCCTCAATAAACGGCGCCAAAGCCGCCCGCGTCTTGCCGGCTCCGGTTGGCGCCTGAAGCACAACATTCTCTCCGGCAAGAATGAGATCTTTCACCCGCTGCTGGTACGGATAGAGTTGCATACCTTACCCTCCAAAGAAATCATGCAGCGTCGTCGAGCCGGTCGGCGTCGGAACCGAGGAAACATGCCAGCCATACCGTTCGGCTAACGCTCGCGCCTCTCCCATAAGCGTCTCGCGAAACTCCAGCGGCTCAAGCACCTCAACACCAGCCCCCCAACCACGGACCCAGGGCAACATCTCGCGCCAATCGGTGACCTGCGCCTGCCACTCACAACCACCATCGTCAAGCAGGGTGATTTGTTGCGACGGATGCCAGACCGTTTCCTGGACCCGTCGCGTCACCTCACCGGGCATAAAGCGCAATCTGACCGTCACCGGCTCCTCATCGCCCAACCAGATTCCCCAGGTATGCCGCAACAGTTGTTGTTCATCAAAATCATCGGGAATATCGAAGGTCTCCAGGGTTGTCACAGCGTCTTCGATGCGTTCCAGCTTAAACGGCACAATATCGCGGGCAATATCGCTATACGCAACCACATACACACTATCACTCCAAAGGGCAGGCTCGATCAGATACGGGCAAATGGTGTGAATCAGTGGTCGGCGGGCGCGCAGTGCCCGATATGTGATCCGCACCTTGCGCTGATTGAGCCAGGCCATGGTGATTTGCTCAAGAATACTTAACCGCTGCGGCTGTTTTTGCTGCTTCAGCACACTGGTCGAGAGTTGCAACAATCGTTCGGTCATCGGCTGCTGAAGACAGGCGGCCAGCTTTTCTACCGCCTGTACGACATGAACATTCGCGAATCGGGTCTGACGCAACAAACGTCGCGCCGGTAAGTAGAGAAAGAGGGCTTCGTGGGGATTGAGCCGTACCTCAGACACCAGGCGACTGCGGTCAATACGGTAACGCCCCGGCGACTCCTCAACGAACGGATATTCTTGTTCCAGAGCAATCCGATCCCGGTACGCAGTTGTCCGATCAATCTCCAGTCGTTCGGCAATTTCGGCATCGCTAAAAGCCCGCTGAACGTACAATCGTTTCATTTCACTCAGTCGTTCAGCCCGTGAAAGCCCGCGACCTTTTCCCATAACCACTCCTGATTCAATGAATGCATAATGCTCCGCTGTTGCTATATTAGCACCTCACCTGACCAAAAATCGCAACAGGGCACAATAGTTTTTCGATCTGGCCACCCATGAGCGGCTAAAGATAGAGCCTCCTGCAATTATGTATCAACAGGGTTGTTGCCAATACGCAGACAGACGAGTTTTTGCGTAAGCGCAGTTGTGAATGAGGCAGCTCAAAAGCGTGACTTCAACACTCCGTAAAGCAGTTCCCGGGTAACAGTTGTGTACACAATAGTGATATACTTGTGTAAACGACACTGGTGTAAAGATTATCCTCGATTCCGCCTGTACAGAACCGCTGCGACATTGAACAGCCGCGTGTTGCCGTGCACGTATTGTGCTGATGAGGGCTGCAATGACTACCTCTCACCTGCCGCTTGACCACCTTGTACGCTGCTGCAAGCGAGAACGTCAATCGTATCGCGATTCCGGTGACCTATCATCGCCGTGCTGTATGCAATTGTTTCGCCGCGCTTTTGCCGGCGAGCAAGACGCATGGGGCTACGTCATCGACATTTTTCAGCCGCTCATTGACTCCTGGCTGCGACGGGTACGCAGTAGCCGCCTGGATTTCATTGACGATGATGACTTGACGACAGTTGCCCATGACGCACTCCTCAAGCTGCGCGACGGTGCCAACCGGTTACCGGAATTAACGACTGGTGATGACTTGAGCCGGCTCCTCGCTTACCTGAAGAGGTGTACTATAAGAGAAGTGCAAACACTGTTTCGGCGTCGTAACCGATCAAGAGAAATTTCGTATATCACAGACGATACTCCGGATGGAGCACATTTTCTCGACGCTGAAACAAGAATAACGCTCTATCAGCGTCTACGAGAGGTGCTGAGCGAGGATGAACTCTTCGTTATCGAACATCTCTTTTTCAAAGGGTATAAACCACAAGACATTATTCACTATTTTCCCGAACGATTTGTGAATGTTGATCATATTTATCAGATCAGACAGAATGCTCTGCGCCGTTTACGCAACGATCCGGTGATTCGCGATCTCTTCTTTCCCCAGGAACCATCAAGCGATCATCGTGATCCACCGATAGATTCGCCGCCAGATCGCCGCCAAAAACCGCGTGGACCAGATTCTCTTAAGGTAGAGATGGATCAAGAACAAAAGGAACCAGGGCTTATGGGTACTCCTTGCACACTTGACGAACAGATTCTGCTCGATTACGCTGCCGGACGGCTATCGGCAGAGCAGCGTCTGCTGGTTGAAGCCAATCCTGATTGTGTGGCACAGGCGCAGCGACTGGCGGCTGAAATAGCGGCGATTGAGGCCAGCCTGTACCGTTTGCAGTGTCCTGATGTTGACACCCTTCACGCCTACTACTATCGTGAACTGGAAGCGACGCAGCACCTGATTGTTCATCGACATGTCGAAGACTGTCGGTTCTGTCAGGAAGAGCTGGCACTCCTGCGGGTAATGGATGAAACACCGTTGATCGAACCATCGCCATTTGAGCGTGTCCGCCAGGTTGTTGAGGCAATCCTGCAACCGGCACTGGCCCTGCAACTGCGTGGGCAGGCACTCATTTATGCAGCGCCGGAGGTTCTGCTCACGCTGACAGTGCGCCGCACCAAACAGGGGGTGCCGCAATGGACGGTCATCGGTGAGCTGAAAATGCCCGATGGCGCTCCCGCAGATCAACCCATCGAGCAGGTGGTTGCAAGCATTACCGACTCGCAGACAATCACTGCTGAAATTGATGAGGAAGGGGTCTTTGTCATACGTGATCTACCGCCAGGAACCTACCGCCTCACCGTGTACACACCCGACAAAGAGATCGTCATTCGCTCACTCCAGATAGGGAACGACTGAGATGGACGACCTTATCGCCGAACTGATCGACTTGCCCGAAGCGGAGTGGCCGGGTTGGTTGACGACACACGCCAGTCGGTTGTCGCTCGAAACGGTTGCCCGACTGAAACAGCGGAGTGATCAATTTATCAAGTCAGATTCGGCCAGGGCTGATCGAATCTCGCGGGCAGCAATTGCTGTCGCCGAACAACTCCCTACCGAGCCAATTGCACGGGCACTGGCGTACTGGGCGCGGGGAAATTGGGCAGTGTATCGCCGCCCGGAAGAGGCCGTTGATCTATACCAGAAGGCTCTCGTGGTCTATGAACAGATCGGTGATAGCGAAGCGATTGCCCGGCTTTCAAGCAATCTGATCTTTGCCTGTACCACGCTTGGCCGTTTCGCAGATGCATTGGCCTTTGCCGAACGAGCGCAGCGCCTCCTGGAAGAGATCGCAGCAGGACCGGTTATCTACCGGGTGAATTTCGGCATGAATTACGGGCTTCTCCTCTACGAATGTGGCCATTACCAGGAAGCACTGGATGTCAATGAAAAGATGATAGCCCTCGCCCGCGATCACGGTCTACAAGAGGAGTGGGCCGAGCTTCAGGTCAATCAAGCCTTCACCATGGCTGCGATGGGACGACTGGCGGAGTGTGAGCAATTGCTGATCGACAGTCGGCAGCGTCTGGAACAGCTCACTCCCAAACCTGTGCTCACCATTGCCCGGATCGACCTCAATCTGGGGGATTATTACAGCGCGACCGCTAATCTGTCGGCTGCATTGAACCACTTTCGAGATGCCAGCAAGGGTTTTCAGGAAGAGAACGTGGCGATGGATTACGCCACTGTTTTACTCTACGAAGCCAACCTGCTTAAACGGTTGGGTGCCTTACGCGAGGCGCGCCGGGCCTATGATCGCGCCTATCAGGCGTTTCGTGAATACAATCTGACCCAATATGCAGCCCAGGCCCTGCTTGCCGGCGCCGCAGTGCGGCGGGAAATCAACCCTGCCGATCCCGAACTGCCAGAGATGCTGAACCGCGCCTGCGATATGTTTACAAACCTCCAGCTTCCCATCTGGCGCAACGAGACCCTGCTGGAACAGGCCAGGCTGGCATTCTTGCTCGGCAATTATGCCCAGGCTGAAGCCCTGCTCACGACTGCGTGGTCGGCGGACACGGTGCTTCACCTCACCATCGCGCATCAGCTTCTGTGGGGCCGCCTGCGCATGGCGCAGGGAGACGAAGCAGGTGCACTGACTGCCTTCACATCCGCTCTAACCCAAAGCCAAAATGGTGCTCACATCTGGTCTGAACGCGAGGCGCTGGTTGCGCTCGGCAATCTGCTGGCTGCACGTCAGCCCGATAGCGCCATCCAATACCTTCAGGATGCTGTTCGCATTGACGAGCTGATGCGCGCGGAATTGAGTGTGGCCGAATTGACCGCAGATTTTCAATCCCGGCGGAATGACGCTCTACCCCTGCTGGCAAAACTCGAACGACAGACCGGGCATCTCCAGACAGCACTCCAGACCGTCTGGCGCTGGAAAGGCGGGGCACTGATTGATCTGATCCGACGTCATGATGGCTACACTGACGTCAACCCAACGATTGCCCAACTCCAGCAACGGATTGCCGTGCTGCGCTGGGAGCTGGAGCGCAAACAACGCGATGACGAGAGCGAGGAGCGGCTGGACGAACTGCGCAGGCAGATTCGCGACCTGGAAGCACAGGCGTATCACGAACGCCGCTATCATATCCACAAGCCAGGTCAATCGGATGCATCGATCTATAACTGGCAAGCCGTGCTGAGCAAGCTGGATGCCGACTGTTTGGTGGAATACGTCAGTATTGACGACGAACTATACGCATGGTGCATCACCCGCAACGGTGATTGTACCGTCACCACGCTCGGTTCAACATCGACCATCAGTGAGCTACTGCAACGTCTCGAACTCAAGAATCTGAATGCCTTACGTCTCAACGACGAACAGCGCCAGCAACGGGGTGAAACGCTGATTCGTGATGCCAGGGTGCTTTTGCAGCGGTTGTACCGCACCCTGATAGAGCCACTCCCGATCCCGGTTGAAGGCAAACTACTCATCGCCCCCTGCGCACCTATCCATCTGGCACCATTTGCCGCGCTGTGGGACGGCAACAACTACCTGATGGAACGGTATCTGATCGAGCAGATTCCGACTGGTGCGTTGCTCGGTATATCAGTACCGGCAGGCCCATCAGGCCCGGCGCTCGTCATCGGCGCGTCGGCAGACGGTATGCTCGCCGCCGTGCAGAGAGAAATCAACGCGATTGCCGGTATCTTACCGGACGCTCAAGTCTATCTGGATGATCCGGCAGCACTTACTGCACTGCACAACCTGACCACAGCGCCACGCATTCTCCATTTCAGTGCGCATACCACATTTGACGAAGAACCGACCATCTTCGCCGGTTTACACCTGGCCGACCGCACCTTCACCATCGAAGAATGCTACCGGCTGAACCTGGCTGGCACCGAACTGGTCACGCTTAACGGATGTACCACCGCTTACGGCATGGAGAGCGGTGGTGCCCTGATCGCGTTCCAATCAGCCTTCCTGATTGCCGGTGCACAACGCTTGCTCGTCAGCCTGTGGCCGATCAAAGACGAACCTGCCGCGGGTCTGATGGCTCACTTCTACCAGAACCTGATGCAAACGCAATCACCGGCAGTGGCGCTGCGCCAGACCCAACGCGATCTGTTACACGACCCGGCACTGGCCCACCCGGCGATCTGGTCGGCGTTTGCGGTGATGAGGCGGTAGGTGCGTAGTGCGAAACACCATTTGTTTTATGTCAATATAACCACCCCATGCCCACCCCCCACTCACCTCACCCCCATCCCAACCCACCGCCCGCCCTGCTGGCGACGCGGGCGGTGCGGGGGAGTCTATGGGTTGTGGCCAGTTCCTACTGGACGATTGGCTTTGGCTTTCTGGCCAATATGCTGCTGATGCGCCTGCTCAGCCCTGATGTGTACGGCGAGTTTGCCCTGGCGATGTTCTTTTTTTCACTCTTCCAGGTACGCAGTAAGATTGCGCTCAACTATGCCTTTGCTCAGCAGCGGGCCATCACTGGCGAGACGTTAGGAACGCTGTTTGTGCTGGATGTGCTTGCCGGGTGGGGTGGGGTGCTGCTGGCGTTCAGTGCGGCACCACTGTTACACTGGTTGGGCTATCCGGCAGCAGTGATCGAGATCATGCTGGTGTTGATGATCCTGTCTGGTATCGAAAGCCTGTTGGGTGTGTTTCAGATCGTACTGGAGAGTGATTTGCATTTTAAGCCGATAAGCATCATCAATGGGATTGCGATGCCGCTGTCGTATATCCCGGCGTTTGTGTGCGCTTTTACCGATCTGAAGCGATATAGCATCCTGGCCCAGAGTACGTCATTTACGCTGTTGTCGTTGCTTGGCATTGGGCTGTATGCACTGTATACACAACGCCATCTGTTACGGCTACGCTGGCGTTACCAGCCGACGCTGGCGGTGGCGTACCTCCGTTTTGGGATAACGTCCGGTTTGGGGCAGGCGATTGCCAGCCTGACCACGCAGGTGGACAATATGATCCTGGGCACTATCGCCGGAACAGTCCACCTGGGCTATTATGATCGTGCCTATCGGGTCGCCCAATGGCCGGCCCTGCTGCTGAGTGCAGTGCTCGGACGGGCAGCCATCTTCACGTACAGTCAGTTGCGCGATGATATGATCCGGTTGCAACGGGCAGCAACACGGGTGTTGTGGGGATCGCTGCATCTGGCAATGCCGGTGGCACTGGCAGTGATGTTGAGTGCCGATGAACTGGTGCCGTTGCTGTTCGGCGCTCAATGGGAGCCGGCGATACCGCTCTTGCGCGTCCTGATCTTGCTGGCGGTCATCCGCCCGGTGTGGGACAATCTCAGTGCCTGGTTTATCGGGAGCGGTGAACCGCAGCGGGTCGTGGTATTGTCGGCGATTCAATTGTTGTTACTCGTGCTGATTGGAACACCGCTGACACTGATGGCTGGTGGTTTCGGGATGGCAATTGGCACCGTCATTGCCGCCGGGTTCAGTTTGTTGATCGCATACTGGCAGGTGCGACGGCAGCTTGTTGTTGACCTACGCCAGGTCTTGGGACCCCCACTGCTGGCAGCACTGGGGACACTCCTGGTCTTCTGGTTGCTGGATCGTCTGGTCGGTAGTGTGCAACCGCTCTGGCTGGCCGTCGGCTGGAAAGCGGGGGTAGCGTTTGGTGGGTTCTTCTGTTGGGCATATGTGCTACAACCAGCATTGTTTCGGAGCCAGGTCGGCGAGGTGTGGCGAGCGATCAGGGGCAGGGGCGAGAGAGACTCCTGAGAACCTGTTTGGGATATTGTGGGCCGAGCACAAGGCAAAACAAATGTTTGATATAATACCATCTGGCATGAAATCAAACTGACAATACATGTTCAGCAAAAATACCCTTCCGAATTGATTCTTTATAGATACGGAGTCACAAGTGAAGCATCAGCGGACACCATCGCCAATCCTGCAGCGGAGAACGAGAAGACTCATTGCATTCGGCTGGTACGGAGGGAAATATTCACACCTCGACTGGCTTCTCCCATTACTTCCTCCGTGTCACCATTATTGTGAACCCTTCGGAGGATCGGCTGCTGTATTGCTGAACCGAGATCCAGCCCCTGTTGAGACGTACAATGATATTGACGGCGAAGTCACCAATTTTTTTCGCGTGTTACGCGATGAACCGGATCAATTAACACGAGCGATTGCACTCACTCCTTTTTCGCGGGAAGAGTTTGCTCTGGCCTGCGAAATAGACCCCTCACTTGAACCAATTGAACGCGCGAGACGATTCTATGTGCGCGCTCGTCAGGTACGAACAGGGCTGGCTCAATCTGCTTCACTTGGCCGATGGGCAAATTGCAAACAAACCAGTCGGTCAGGAATGGCGGGTGCAATCTCGCGCTGGTTTGGTGCAATCGAAGATCTCCCTGACATTGCCATACGCCTGTTACGTGTACAGATTGAGAATCGACCTGCGCTTGAGGTCATCCGGCTGTACGACTCACCTGACACGCTTTTCTACTGTGATCCCCCTTACGTCCATGAGACGAGAGGTGACAATAATGCATATGCCTATGAGATGAGCAACGAAGAACATCAACAACTCGCTGATGTTCTCAATTCAGTACAGGGTTTCGTTGCTATCTCTGGCTACGATTGTGATTTAATGAATGAACTTTATTCGCCTCCCAAATGGATAAAGCATGTAGGACCAACAAGAACCATACACTCGACCAAAGACCAACGAACTGAATTTCTGTGGACGAATTACGATCCAATTCTCTATCAATCTCATACATTGTTTGGGGTAGAACTTGGAAAATCCTCATGAAATCCTAAAACGTATCCTGGAATACGTATCTGTTGATCTCTCCAGATCATCGATAACTGACCAGGAGATACGCACACGTATAGAATCTGTGTGTCGGTAGATCAGCAATCGGGCATGCACCCGCATGCTTATGGCTTGTTTACTTGCCAAAATTCATCGTCCAGAAATAGATCCTCGAAAACCTTATACTGAAATTGGCGGAGAAGACTCTTTTTCTGGACGAACCTATGATGAAAGGTATATTACACCCTTTATTAACACCTATCAACTACCGCTCAATCCTACCACTGCATTCCTCACACCAGCTTTTCGCAATTTAGACAAGCCGCTTACCACAGACTTAGAACTAGTAGGCCGACCACGACGCACGTACAAAGACACTCTACAACTGCTCGACGATGTTTACAGAGGACGAGTAAGTGCTGAAGATATGTTAGCCGAGATCATCCGAATACTAGTGGTGATTCGTGAAGAGAACCGGGATCGCATAAGAACGTTACTCGCCGGTCTTGCATCTACTGAAGACCCCCTGCCATTATCGAGTGAAGATATTGTCAGTTTAATTGAACAACACCTGAAATGCAAAAATTCCAGTAGATTACCGGTCCTGATTATTGCAGCCGCCTATCTTTCAGTCAGTGAGAAGATCGGAGAGTACATACAACCGTTACAAAAACATAACGCTGCCGATGAACAAACCGGTTCGTTCGGAGACGTTGAAGTATGCCTTGCAAATGACGACCGGGTAGTTACAGTCTACGAGATGAAAATGAAGCAAGTTACTATTGATGACATTGATCGTGCACGCGAGAAGGTAGCACGCGCAAGAGATAAGATCCACAATTATATTTTTATCACTACTGATGTTATAACCGACGATGTCAAATCCTATGCAGCCAAATGTTATGAAGAAACTAATGGCACAGAAATTAATACACTGGATTGTATAGGGTTTTTACGTCACTTCTTACACCTTTTTCATAGATCGCGGATACAATTCTTGAACCACTATCAACAATTGTTGCTGAATGAACCTGACAGTGCTGTAAATCAACCTTTGAAAGAAGCATTTTTGACTCTCCGGCGAGCAGCAGAGATTGACAAGGGTTAATCTTATACAGATTTTCATCTTGAATTAGCCAGGTTGAAGTTGAGTGTTCTTCTTTTAATCAAAAATCACCTCTTCCACCATTGAAAAGCTATGCCAAACAGCAAACCACGTGTGGCACCGGGTATACGAAGGAAACAACATCATGGTTGGCGGTTGTATCAGCGGAACCTGCTGCTCATATCGTTGAGGAAAGAATTTCCAGGCTGTCTTGACCAATCTTTTCCCGACACCTATGAAAATCCTCCTTATCGCACGCTATCACCACCCTACCACGCAACGTAAGGTAGAGTACCTGGCACAGGCACCAGATGTTGATCTGTGTCACATTGTGCCGGCGTACCAGCCCCAATCCGCCGATCTACGTCCACTCGATACGCAGCGTCGGTATCGACAACTCACCATCCCAATGTTGGGAAGTGTTACTGATCCGCATCGCGCACTGTACCGCACCGTAACATTTCATCTCCACCGCTTTCGTCCCGACATCATTCACGCTGAAGAGGAGCCAGACAGCCTGAGTGCGTTGCAAATCGCCTGGGCACGCCGCATATGGGCACCCCAGTCCCGGCTTCTACTCCACACCTGGCAGAATCAAGACCGTCGCAAGTCAATGGCAGTGCGCTGGGTGATCCGGCAAACGCTGGGGGCGGCTGATCTGGTCTTCTGTGCCAATAGTGAGGCGATCACGCTCTTGCGGCGATTTGGTTTTGCGGGGCCAGCACCACTTCTGCCGGCAATTGGCGTAGATACAACACTCTTTCGTCCGTGCGCTGAATATCATGGCTGGGCAGAGCAGTCTGCCGTGAAGTCTTCGTACACTATCGGCTACATTGGAAGACTGGTTTGGGAGAAGGGAATTGATCTGTTATTACAGGCAGTTGCCGCTTTGACCAGCGCGATGCCTGACAGGCAGATACAGGTATGGGTGACGGGGGCTGGGCCTTTGCAAACTGAATTACAGTCACTGGCACGACAACTTGGCATAGAGGAGCGAGTGGTTTGGAAAGGCGCACAACCTCCGCACGAGATCGCCAAAATCTTATGTCACCTTGACGTACTTGTGTTACCCAGCCGCACCACGAACGTCTGGAAGGAACAGCTCGGTCGTGTCTTGCTGGAAGCAATGGCGTGCGGCGTCCCGGTTATCGGCTCGAATTCGGGTGCCATTCCTGAAGTCATCGGAGATGCGGGATTGATCGTGCCCGAAGGAGATGTGCAGGTATTAACGCAAACGCTGAAACATTTGCTCTCTGCGCCTGATCTGCGGCAGACGCTGGCGCAGCGTGGTCGCATACGCGCTGAAACATATTACTCGCAACGTCACATCGCAGAACAAACGCTTGCTATCTATCGGGAGATTATGGCTTGAGAGGTGGAACAGTAGGAAGCTGTTTTTGTCGATATGAGATTACTATCAGGTTGAACAACAAGGCTCTGTTTCGGCGATAGATGATGGTGGCTGCGATGGAGATGACTGCAAACGCAATCATGCTATCGCTTGCGCACAGAGATGATACGCGACGCGCACCCACCCCGGCTCACCTCCGCTGGAGGCGAGAGCACACCCCACCCCGAGCGAGCCGGCGGCTCGCGCTCCCAGTTTCCAGGACCCGGCTCGCCTCCGCTGGAGGCCTATGCATTACCCACATGTCACGCTGCGTTAGGTCGGGCTGCACGCGCTCCCCGTGGCGCGGACTTCCAGCCCGCGTGGATGCATCCTTGCCACCACCGTCAGGTGCTGGCCGTGGCCGCTGGTGCGCAGGCACGAACCTGGTACAACAATACGTCTACGTGCAGGTGTCGCATGTATGCCTGACCGACTCGATGAGCAGCACGAGCACGTTCAGCACCCCCGTGACCAGGATGGGTAACAGTATGCCACGCGCCGGATCGTGAGCACGGCTGGCGCGGCAGCATGGCTGCCGCACTCCATACGAGGGCAATCCGGGCTGGAAGCGGTATCCCTGCCGGTGTGCAGGATGAGAACGAGATACGGCTATTTGTTCGTGCTATGACCATCCGGGGCACTGCTCCACCACGCGCTAGATCGTGAGCACGGCTGGCGCGGCAGCATGGCTGCCGCACGCCATACGAGGGCAATCCGGGCTGGAAGCGGTATCCCTGCCAGTGTGCGGGATGAGAACGAGATACGGCTATTTGTTCGTGCTATGACCATCCGGGGCACCGCTCCACCACGCGCCAGATCGTGAGCACGGCTGGCGCGGCAGCATGGCTGCCGCACGCCATACGAGGGCAATCCGGGCTGGAAGCGGTATCCCTGCCGGTGTGCGGGATGAGAACGAGATACGGCTATTTGTTCGTGCTATGACCATCCTGGGCACCGCTCCACCACGCGCCAGATCGTGAGCACGGCTGGCGCGGCAGCATGGCTGCCGCACTCCAAACCGTGCGCCACGCGCATAACGAGCGGGTACGGCAATTCATCTAGCACGTGCTAGTACGGCTGGAGCGGCGCTCTGCCATCGGGCCAGTCGTCCACAACAGCACCTATGGCGATTATCCCCGCTGATACACACGTGGTTGACACCAGTTGTGGGTAATGCATAGGCTGGAGGTGGGGGGTGACCGGTTCAGTGTGGGTCAGGGCGAGCCGGAGGCTCGCGCTCCCAGTTTCCAGGACCCGGCTCGCCTCCGCTGGAGGTGGGGGTTGACCGGTTCAGTGTAGGTCAGGGCGAGCCGGAGGCTCGCGCTCCCAGCTCTCAGGGGGATGCCAGTGCGCATACAGCGGTGCTGTGTGCATATGTAGGGTTAGGGTGATGACTGGGCAGCATTACACCAGATTCGATATCAGAGACGCATCGCTATCACAAGTCTGGGCCGCCGCTTCTTCGCGCAGGGAGCTGCTCACAGACCACGTGCTATACTACAGTGAGCTGGCCGGTTTGGCACGCCCATCGTGCCGTGTCTGATGGATGTTGAATGTTACATGACAAGATATATGAATCACCAGGTACAAAAGGGGTATCATTTAGCAGAGTATTGACTTCAATGTATGCCATCATCCAAGCAACCGAATGGAGAACAACGCTATGACTTCACAACCACCTCAGACAGCGCAGAAAAATCCGGTCGAAATGCTGCAAGATCAGGTAACCCTGCTTGCTCACATTCACCAGACCCAGCAAGAGCAATTGCGTTTTCTTGCCACCGATATTTATCGCACTCAACAAGAGCAGTTACAGGTGCTTCGTTCGCTAAGCGAACAACTTGCGAGTCTCCAGGTCGAGGTGAATCAATTTGCCCAATCGGTGCATCGAGTCCAGGTTGAGGACTTTGATATGCCGTTTACTTCGATGGTGCCTTTCTTGCTTAAGAGAGCGTTCGCATTAGTTATTGTCAGCACTATCCTTGGTTTTATCGGTTTATGCGTTTTCTTCGCATTGATGACTTTCGCAGGTTCGTACTTCAGGTTTTGAGCGAATTATCAAACATTCGCATTTTACATCGCGACATAGTGAGTAGCACAAACATATCGGCCATGTTCTGATGTGTTTGTGCTGCTTCTGTACATATCATTCCTGTATGCACCATTCTGATATGCGCCAAAACACCTCTCTTTTACCACCCGCCTCGGTTATTGTACTGACGCACAATACCTGTGACCTTACAATCACCTGTTTGAAACAGTTTTACCAACAGGCATTAGACCATGGGTGGCAGGTGATTGTGGTTGATAACGGTTCAACCGATGGTACGTATCAACGATTAACCGGGTTGTTTCCGTCGGTAGAGGTGATTCGGAGTGAGCAGAATCGCGGCTTCGCAGCCGGTAATAATCTCGGTCTGCGCCGGGCAACGGGTCAGGCGGTGATTCTGCTCAATAGTGATGTGCTGGCTTCTTTTGCGACACTGAGCCGTCTGCCAGAGTTTCTCACCCAATATCCGCAGGTAGGTGTCGTTTCACCACAATTGCAAACGGCAAGTGGCTTGCCACAAGCCTTTGCATACGGTTGCGATCCCACTCTGCCCTACCTTCTGCAGCGTGGGCTGTGCTGGCTGATCTGGCGTAAGCCGTTGCACGATTGGGGGGTCGCCGCACCTATCGAAGTTGACTGGGTTTCCGGGGCCTGTATGTGTGTGCGGCGTGCTGCTATCGAGCAGGTTGGACTGCTTGATGAACGCTTTTTTCTGTACTTTGAAGATAATGACTGGTGTTTGCGTATGCGAAACGCCGGCTGGAAGGTGATGTATGTTCCCACTTACGCCGTGACGCATCTGGGTGGGCAGAGCTGGCCGACGCCCCGGCTGGCCGGTCAGCATTATCGGCAAAGCCTGCGCTATTTTTATCAGAAGCATTACGGGCCGTTGGCGACCGGGTTGCTGGGGTTGGGGTTGTTGGGGTATCAGTTGTTGCTGAAACTCATGGCGTTCAGGTTGCGGAAGGGAATGGATTGATGAACAGTCATCATATATTCTACAATGTTCGAGCCGTTTGAAACACTATGGCATGCCAGAAATGATGAATATGAGGCAATTCTTTATTAATCGAGAGATTAATTGTTCAGCAATATATATAACCTTTCCGTTTTGATCAAATACGGATACACCCATGCCCCGTCTAAACCCAATCATCCATCTGGCTTTTTTGCTGGTTCTGACGTGTTTGGTGCGTTTGCTGGCAAGTATTTTCGCAAACGACATTATCGATGTACGTAATTATCAACAGGTTGCCGAAGTCATTGATCGCTTTGGCATATCTGGTCTGTACCGCTACACGCCAGACATCTATCCCTACCCACCGTTGTGGGCAGGGTTTGAGGTAGCTGCGCACCGGCTTGCCCGGCACAATATCCTGTCCTTTTCGCTGGCGATCCGTCTGCCGATCATTGCCGCCGATGCGGGCATTGTGGCGGTGATCTGGCAATGGGTGCATCGCCGTAATGGATCATCATCGCGAGCGATGCGGGCGGCAATGATCTACGCACTGAACCCGGTGTCGATCATTGTTTCGTGCTGGCACGGTCAGTTCGATGCTTTGCCACTGTTCTGGGCAGCGCTGGCAATGATGTGCACCGCCTGGCAGTGGCAGGCCATTGCCCTGAGCGTTGGAATTGCGCTGAAATCGTTTCCGGTGTTGCTGGTGCCGGCGTTTCTGTGGCACTTGCAGCCGCTACGACGACAGGTGCAGTTCGGGCTGCTCGCGCTGGTGCCGGTGCTTTTGCTGCTGGCACCGTTTGTTGTCGATGATGCTTCCGCAGTTGTCCGTGAGTTGTTCGGGTATCGCGGGCATGCGTTGCTGGGGATCATGGTGCCGGTACGAACTGTGTATGTGCCGCTGGTCGGTGAACGTTTTCCGGTGGAAATGACCCGCCTGCTTATTTCGCTGTCGGCGTATGGATTTCTGATTCTGTACGCGCTGATTGTGTGGTATACGAAGCGTCGGTCAATGAGCGTGCCGATGCAGGCAACGCTGATCTTTTTGCTCTTTTATGTCGTGTACGCCGGGGTTGCGCCGCAGTATCTGCTGTGGGTGTTGCCGTTTATGATTATGGCTGCCCGACCGGGAGCGGTGCTTGTCTATTCCGCTGTTTCTACGCTGGCTTTACTGGGGTTCTATCTGTACGCAGTGCCCGATATTTTTCCCTTTGCGCTCACCGTCTCACCCCGGCTGGCACAGGTTGCCTACGGTCTGTTCGGTTCGTTGTGGTGGCTGACTTGCGGCGGGTTGCTGGTGTGGTTCTGGCGGCAGAGGTGAGGTAATGATCAGCCCGAATGACACTGCTCACAACGACAAAGCGGGCAAAGGGAGAACCCTTCGCCCACCATTGGCGCCCCCGGTGCGACTCGAACGCACGACACGCAGTTTAGGAAACTGCTGCTCTATCCCCTGAGCTACGAGGGCGTTGCGCCAAAAGTCTACCATACTCCGCAATGGCGTGCAAGCAGGTGATGTTGTTCGCCGCCCAAAACCTCTCGCCCATGCTCGACCGCCCTGCAGTGCGGAGAGCGGGAGGATGCGCTGCTTTTTTCACACCAGTATCAGACTCACCGCTACTGTCAGGATGGTTACCGGTAGACCAACTCTCAAATAGGCACCAAAGGTCACCCGTACCCCCCAGCGCGCTGCCAGCTCGGCCATAATCAGGTTGGCAACCGATCCCAATAAGGTCAGATTCCCAGCCAGAGTCGCGGTAGCGGCCAGGGTGAGCCAGGCCCGTTCTTGATCGGCAAATGCCGGGATTAAGCTCTGCAACAGGAGTACTGCCGGTACGTTGCTGATCAGGTTCGAGAGCACGACCGATACCAGGCCGAATGGAACCATGCCGGCCTGGGCCAGCGGGGCCAGATTCGTGAAGAGGATGTCCGTCCAGCCCTGAACATCCAGGGCATGGGTGACAACGAAAAGGCCGGCGAAGAAGGTGAGCAGGTTCCAGTCGATGGTTTTGAAGACGCGCTCAGGGCGCAACCGTCGGGTGGCGAGCAGGGCGGCTGCGGCTACGAACGCTGCCAGCGGTACCGGGACGCCAATCAGGAATGCGATCAGCATCAGGCTGATAACCAGCGCCGCTTTGCGGAGGAGCGGACGGTAGACCCGCGTGCGCAGAACGTCGGGGGTGGTCAACGGGCCGCCGCGAAATTCGTCGCGGTAGACCAGCAGCACAACAATCCAACAGATGACCAGACCGATCAGCGCCGTTGGTGATAGGGCTGCCGCAAAGTCGAGGTACGAGATTTTGGATGCGCTGCCGATGATGATGTTTTGCGGGTTGCCGGTGATAGTCGCCGTTGAACCGACGTTGGCGGCAACCGCCAGGCCGATCAGGTAGGGTAGCGGATTACGCCGTAACGCGCGCGTGACATCGAGCACGATTGGGGTCATCATCAAGACAATGGTGTCGTTGAGAAAGAGGGCTGAGAGGATGCCACTGGCACCGATCACCAGGGCCAGCAGCGAGCGTGGGCCACGGGCAAACTGGACGACGCGCTGGGTGATGACGCCAAAGAAGCCGGCTAGAAACAGGCTGCCGTTGATCACCATCATGCTGAACAGTAGCACGATAGTGTCGAGATCAAGGGCCGCGTAGGCTTCCTCAAGCGACATGGCACCGATTCCCAGCAACAGCGCCGCCCCAATGAGCGTGATGGTCGTGCGGTCAGCACGCAACAACGGCCAGCGTCCAACCGCCACCCCGATGATGGTGGCCGCGACGATGCCCAGGGTAAGGATCGAGATGATGGTCATACAGGTTGTTTCAGCGACATTAATGCAGGTGCGACATGACGTATATCAATGGTGATCGGTTGTGCCTCGTTTAGAGCGATCCTTCGCGACCCGCATCCGCTGCGGTCACGAAGATGGGGTTGGTGAAGAGCCATGGTTTGCCGCCCCAGTAGGCTTCCACCCGGTACACTCCATCATCGGTTACGGTCTGGCGGATGCGCCGAATACCGCTGGTCATGACTTCACCATTGACGATCAGACGGGCATAGGCATCAGCTCCAACATCAACCTCGACCAGCAGCGGTCCACCGGCCAGGCTGATGGTGTCGCCAATTTCTGCCAGATCACCCGGTCGGCTGAGGCGAAAGATGATCGACGGCGCGTCACCGTCAAGACGATTGACAAAATAGCAGCGCCCGGCAGTCAGCGCGGCGTAGACCTGGTGAGTGGCAGTTGTTGCATCGCTACTCAATGGCTCAGGCAACAGCAGATAGTTGGTCAGTGTCCGAAAGATCCACGGATAGGGGAAGACTTCGATTTCGCCCCACGGCGCCTTCCGCTTGAAGCCGTGTGCATCAACACCGCCAATTCCAAAGGTGCGTCGTCCGACCATGTTCAGCCGATCCCACCAGGCCAGTGTCGCCAGGGTTGGCCCGCTCAGGCCGAGTTGCGGATACAGTACCAGGGCCAGTTTGTTCCGTTCGGTCAGGTGTTCCCCCCAATCACTCATGAAATTCCACAGTTCAAGCCCAACCACGCGACCGGCCCGCTGACTCGGCCCGTCAATCGTCCAGTCATCCCAGCGGTAGATGTCTTTGAAGGAATTACGCACGCGCTCGTCGGGGTGAGCAATGATGCCGAAGCCGCCCCGCTGGTAGACTTCATCAATGAATTGCTGCGGTGGCAGTTCGTTGCTGATCACGGTATCAACATTGAGAGCCAGGAAGTGATTGTGATCGGGGGTAATTTCGTGACCGACAATCACCAGTACATCATCGTGCCAGCCGGCAAACGGTAGCCCTTCGAGCGTATCGTGATCGGTCACAATCACCCAGCGCAAGCCGGCTTCACGAGCCGCAGCGATCAGATGGGGAAAGGTCGCCGAGCCATCCGAATAGGTGGTATGCATGTGGATTGCGCCCGGATAGATGAAAGGATAGTTCATGGTACACTCCATGTACAAATATTCGCCCTCTGTATGCTACCACAGACCAGTATGATCGTTATTGACATCGATGCCAGTCGGGTCACGGTTGCCCAACGTACCGGCACGGAACGGTACAGCTATGAACTGATTGCGGCGTTGGATCGCGTTGCTCCGTCTGACATTCACTTTCGCCTGTATGTCAATGGTCGCCGCGATCAGCTTCCCCCGGTAAGCGAACGCGCTTCGATTCACGACACTCGCTTACCACGCCTCTGGACGCACCTGCGGCTTGGCCCGACGAGCTGGCGCGCCCGGCCTCATGTTCTGTTCGTACCGGCGCACGTGGTGCCCTTGCTGCATCCACCGACGGTAGTGACAATTCACGATGTTGGGTACCGGGCATTTCCCGAAACGCACACTGCCCGCCGGCGTCTTGAACTGGAGCTGACGACGCGCTGGAGTCTACGCGCTGCTCGTCACGTTATCACGATTTCGCACGCTACCAAACGCGACCTGATCAACTGGTACGGCGCCGATCCCAATCGGATTACGGTGACGCATCTTGGGTGCAGCTCGATCTTTACACCACCAGCCGACCCGCAAGTTGTGGCAGCGGTCACAGCGCATTACGGTCTTGGTCAACGTCCGTACCTGCTCTACATCGGCACCGTTCAACCGCGCAAAAACCTCAGCCGGGTGATTGACGCCCTGGCCCTGACTATCGCTGCTGGCTACGACCTCGATCTGGTGATTGCCGGCAAGCGTGGCTGGCTCAGCGAACCGATTGAGCGGCGCGCCGGCGAGCTGGGAATTGCCAATCGGGTGCATTTTACCGGCTTCGTAGCCGATGCCGATCTCCCGGCGCTGCTGGCCGGTGCGCTGGCATTTGTGTTCCCGTCGCTCTACGAAGGGTTCGGGATGCCGGTTGTCGAAGCGATGGCCTGTGGGACGCCGGTCATCACCAGTACCAGCTCGTCATTACCCGAAATCGCCGGTGATGCAGCGCTACTAGTTGATCCGCTCGATACCAATGCGATTGCGGCTGCTATCATGCGTCTGAGCGATGACCATGATCTGCGAGCAACCCTGCGCCAACGCGGTCTGGCGCGGGCGCGTCTGTTCAACTGGGAAACCTGTGCCCGGCAGACGCTGGCAGTGCTGTTACAGCAATCGCGGTAGAGGAGGTTAGATCAAATCTTGCCTGACACTGTGCATTATTCAGGTTGTCAGATCAGTTTACAAGCGCCTGGTACGTTGTTGCCGGCACAGGCGTACTGTCTGGTTCACTACATCCCCGCTCAGGGGCAACGTCAGGGTGATGGATGCAAGCGGGATACGCCAGCCATGCTGTCAGCGGGGCTATGCGACACCCCCACCCCAGCCCGCCCCCGCTGGAGGTGGAAACACGCCCCCATCCCAGCCCACCCCCGCTGGGGGCGGGTGTGAACGGTTCAGTAAAGGTCAGCAGTATGGTGTGAGGTTGGTGATCGAGCCGGAGGCTCGCGCTCCCAGGGGGTGCCGGCATATGCACACCACGACAGAGCACTGACAGGCGCAGCGTGCGGGTGATGGTAGCGAGTGTGCAATGGCTGGTAGTTAGCTTTGATATGCCAATGCCGGGGCCGGGAGGATGCGATGGGAAGCAGCGATCACCAATGCTCTGAAGCGGCAGACGCTTTAGTTTGCGGGATTCATCTGTTCAACCAGGGAGAGTTCTGGCACGCCCATGAACAATGGGAAATCTGCTGGCGTGCTGCCCAGGGTATGGATGCCGATTTTTATCAGGCACTGATCCAGAGCGCGGCAGCGCTGGTGAAATGGCGCCAGGGCAACCTGCGCGGTTTGCGGCTCAATTGGGCGAAAGCGCAACGCCGTCTGAGCCGTTTGCCGTCGTTCTACCGTGGTATTGATCTGGCACGCCTGCAAACCGCGATGACAGCGCTGGTCAATGATCCAGAGCTGGCATCTGCGCCGGTGTTAGACCTTCCGCCAGCGCAGTGATGGTTTGTACGGGGTGATGATCGGTGCGAATGCAGGTGCATTTTGGCAAACCCGACAGACGCAAAGCGCACCGGGGGCGCGCGCTCCTAGTGCTGCGCTGGGTGGTGATCGGTGCGAATGAAGGTGCATTCTGGCAAACCCGACAGACGCAAAGTGCGCCGGAGGCGTGCGCTCCCAGTGCTGCGCGGTATGATGATCGGTGCGAATGCAGGTGCATTCTGGCAAACCCGACAGACACAAAGTGCGCCGGAGGCGCGCGCTCCCAGTGCTGCGCGGTGTGATGATTGGTGCGAATGCAGGTGCATTCTGGCAAACCCGACAGACGCAAAGTGCGCCGGATGTGCGCGCTCCCAGTGCTACGCCGGGTGGTGATCGGTGCGAATGCAGGTGCATTCTGACAAACACGGCAGCTCCATAGCGCGCCGGAGGCGCGCGCTCCCAGTGCTGCGCCGGGTGGTGATCGGTGCGAATGAAGGTGCATTCTGGCAAACCCGACAGACGCAAAGCGCGCCTCCGGCGCGCGCTCCCAGTGCTGCGATTTGTATGAATGAAGGTGCATTCTGACAAACCCGACAGACGCAAAGCGCGCCGGAGGCGCGCGCTCCCAGTAGCTACACAGCGCGCCGGAGGCGTGCGCACTCAGGGGGCAGAGGTGTCTGATGACCGCTTACCCTGCTTCTGATAACCCGGAGAGATCGCAGAGAGGCAAGGTGCGCTACAGCACGTTGTCGCTGCTGACTGTGGCACCCCGCCTAATCCTCATCCCGGCGTGGAATGACTCGTGGCGCCCGGCGCGGCTCTTTCGGCGGTGGCGGCCCTAACACCAGCTCAAGCGCCTGCTCGATGCGCTCTATCAGGTGAATGGTCAGTTGTCGCCGCAAGGCAACCGGTATCTCAACCAGATCGTGCTCGTTGCGCCGCGGCAGAATGATCTGGCGAATGCCGGCCCGATACGCACCGAGCACCTTTTCTTTTACCCCGCCAATCGGTAATACACGCCCATGCAGGGTAATTTCACCGGTCATGGCAATGTCGTGCCGTACCGTTCGCCCGGTCAAGGCCGAAATCAGCGCTGTCGCAATCGTCACCCCCGCTGAAGGGCCATCTTTCGGGGTAGCGCCTTCGGGGACGTGAACGTGAATATCGAGTTTGTCGAAATGGCGGATTTCGATCCCCAAACGACTCGCGTTCGCCCGCGCAAACGAGAGCGCTGCCTGCGCCGATTCTTGCATCACTTCGCCGAGCTGACCGGTGAGGAGGAGGTTGCCTTTGCCATCCATCAAGACGACCTCAACCGGCATGATGTCGCCTCCGGCACTGGTGTAGACCATCCCAATCGCTACCCCTACCTGGTCGCGAGGATCAATCTTGCCAATCTCAAAGCGGGGTGGCCCCAGCAGCTTCGGCAACGCACGCGGTGTAATCTGACGGGGGTAACGTCTTCCTTCCGCAATCCGACGGGCAATTTTGCGGCAGATCGCGCCAATCTCGCGTTCGAGATTACGCACACCGGCTTCGTAGGTGTAGTTGCGGATAATTGTGTGAATGGTCGCATCGCCGAAACGAATGGTTGCCGGCGGCAAACCGCTGTCGGTCATCTGGCGGGGAATGAGAAATCGGCGGGCGATATGGAGCTTCTCATCTTCGGTGTAGCCGGGCAACTCAACCAGCTCCATGCGGTCGAGCAACGGATCGGGAATGTCGTCAGCAACATTTGCCGTCGTGATAAAGAGGGTTTGACTGAGATCGTAAGGCAGATCGAGATAGTGATCGCTGAAGGTGCTGTTTTGCTCCGGATCAAGAACCTCTAGCAATGCTGCCGCAGGATCGCCCCGAAAATCACTGCCCAGCTTATCAACCTCGTCGAGCATAAAGACAGGGTTGATCGTCCCGGCAACTTTCATCCGTTGCAAGATGCGCCCTGGCATCGCCCCAATGTAGGTACGGCGATGACCACGAATCTCGGCTTCGTCATGAACACCACCCAGGCTGAGGCGTACAAAGCGCCGACCCAGTGCTTCAGCAATGCTCTGCCCAAGACTGGTCTTGCCAACGCCGGGTGGGCCGACAAAGCAGAGGATCGGTGCCCGCCGCGACGGCCCGGCCAGTTGGCGCACTGCAATGTATTCGAGGATGCGATCTTTCACCTTCCGCAAACCATAATGGTTGCGTTCGAGCACTGCCGCTGCCGCTCGCAGATCACGGTTTTCAGGGCTGGCATTACTCCACGGCAGTGAAATCAGCCAGTCGAGATAGGTGCGCAGCATGCCGTGTTCAGGCGACATTGGTGAGATGAGTTCCAGCCGGGCCAGCTCCTCTTCAAAGCGGGCCATCGCATGGGCGGGCAAACCGGCTGCCGCCGCCCGTTCACGCAAGAGCATAATCTCGCGCCGTGAGGGGTCTTCCTGCCCAAGTTCACGCTGAATCGCCCGCAATTGCTCGCGCAGAAAGAGTTCGCGCTGGCTGCGATCAACCTCTTGCTGCACCTGACTATGAATACGATTTTCCAGCTCTAGTAAATCCAACTCTTTAGCAAGCAGAATCTCCAACTGACGCAGGCGCTGCTGAATATCAGCTAACGCCAGAATACGCTGGCGATCTTCAACTGAGATAGGCAGCAGTGCAGCAATAATATCGGCCAGCTCACCGGGTTCGGCACTGTTGAGCGCCGACAGGTAAGCGTCATCGGGAAGATTGCGCGAGAGGCGAACGATCTTCTCGAAGGTGGTCAAGATGGTACGGCTCAATGCCTCGACCATCAACGCAGCATCCTCATCGAGCGGCGGTGTTTCAAGCGGCGTCGCCAGCACACGCAAGGCGGGATGTTCAGTCACCACACTGACAATCTGCATGCGCTGACGCCCTTCCAACACGACGCTCAGTGTACCATCGGGCAGTCGGCGCACACGCTGTACAGTCGCTTCTACCCCAACCGGGTAGAGATCATCAATGCCTAACGTCAGCTCATCAACCGGGCCGCGCACCGCCACCGCCAGCACCAGGCGATCCTCAGCCACTGCCTGCTCAACCGCATTGATTGCCCGCTCATCACTGACAAACAGCGGGGCCAGCATCTGCGGAAACAAAACACTGTCCAGCAGTGGCAAGACCGGTCGCTCATACAATGTGGTACCGGAAGGAGATGGTGACTGTTCATTTGCCGGCGTTGTGGTCATATGCTCGCTCCTGCGCAGATGCATCCGAGAGAGACGATGGTAAACCATCTGCGCATTGTCATGATAGTATGTTCAGTGTAGCACATACTGACATGTTGCGCGTTGATGATTGGTAGCACCAGCAATGCCCGATAGTGGCAAGACGTTCACTGTCGGCTGATGCTGAGCGAAGTTTCTCTCCTCACCCCACGGTAGAGAGGTACGGATGCCGGGGGCAAGATGAGGGATAGGCATAGAGCAGAGGACACAACCGTGAAGATCACGATCAACGACATCACACTCCACATCGAGATCACCGGCTCCGGGCCGGCCCTCCTCGCTATCCACGGCTTTACCGGCAGTGGTCAAACCTGGCAACCGCTCGTGCCGACACTGGCCCAGGATCACACCCTGGTGCTGGTTGATCTGATCGGACACGGTGCCAGTGCCGCGCCACCCGATCCGCACCGCTACACGATAGAGCAGTGTGTCACCGATCTCCTCACTCTGCTCGACTACCTTGGTATCGAACACACTGACCTGCTCGGTTATTCCATGGGTGGCAGGATCGGCCTCCTCCTGACTGCCCATGCACCGACCCGGATCAGACGACAGATTCTGATCGGAGCCTCGCCAGGACTGGCCGATCCAGCCGAACGTACCGCCCGTTTAGCCAGTGACGAAGCACTGGCCCGTCTTATCGAAGAGCGCGGCCTGGAATGGTTTGTTGACTACTGGGCTGCCCAGCCTATCTTTGCTTCCCAACAACGCCTGCCGCCGGCAGTCCTGGCTGCCCAACGCGCTCAGCGCCTAGCCGGGAGTGCGCAGGGCTATGCCAATGCTCTGCGCGGCATGAGCGTTGGCCGCCAACCGTCATTATGGGCCACGCTGCCGACCATCACCACTCCCACCCTGCTCATCACCGGTGCGCTCGACAGCAAGTTCTGCGCCATCGCAGCACAAATGACCGCCCTCATGCCCCATGCCCGACACGAAATCGTACCCGATGCAGGGCACGCAGTTCACCTGGAACAGCCAGACGCAGTTGCCACGCTTGTCAGCGCATTTCTGGCCTGACGCCACGTTTGTCTTGCACCACAGAGACACAGAGGACACAGAGGGGGTAGCCACCTCTGTGCCTCTGTAATTCTTCCGCCAGGATTACCCGCGCCGCACCGTTTGGCGTGCAACAACCATGCTGCCGCACCCATCACGCTCACCGTGGCGGGCGTGTTCCAGCGCTAACCCCGCTGGCAACGAGAAATCTCGTCACGCTTGTTTTGCACCACAGAGACACAGAGGACACAGAGAGATAAAATCTCTGTGCCCTCTGTGCCTCTGTGGTTAACACCTGATCCACCAGTGCAATGGTGCAAACAGCTTCCAGCCAGAAATCCTACGCGGCTTGCGCATCCTTATTGAGGGACACCAGAAATTGCACGATCCGAACTATGACCAGAATGAAAATAACCGCGTAACACACCAGGGTAGCAGTAGCCGTTGTCAAAAACAGAGTACTACCCCACTCGATCAAAAATGGTTCCAACCCACGGATGAACGGGAATTTCCCAAACACCACCCAGGTATGATTATTGGCAAAATCCGATTGTAACAACCAGGCCAGGAGGAAAAACAGATGGACAGCAATATAGAGCACTGCATCTTTGAAATTTAATCTAAAACTCAGAATGAATGCTGACACTATCATCACATGAACAAAAGGCCACATCAATAGCCCTATCCAGGCGAACAGCGACAACCATTCCATAGTCGCTAGTCGCACAAGGCCGAAGATGTAAACAAACAGCACCTCTACCCCGACGAGCAAGAATTTGATCCGATCATCCAGTTCTGCTTGTGCCATTGCCATACCTCTTGTCAAATTGTGATCGCGACGTTGTCTGTAGTGGTATTGCGCATGTCGGGCTGGCAGTTTCCATCAGCAGGAGTGAAGGGGAGAGACAATGCCAGGGGCAGGGGGGCTGTTCGGACGCAGGAATCTCCTGAAAAGACTGCACAATCTCCACCGCCGGCTTGCACAATCTCTGTCTCTACACTGGCGCAGACAATCAACCACAGCCTGATCATTCGGCGCATAGCATAACCCAATGGCAACAAACGAGCAAGTGGCATTCTCCGCGTGAGCATCTACATATATACAATTGCCAGGACTTTTTTTGATTTTTTTCGCTCCCAGATCCTGCGCCGACCTCCTCTGATACCACACGTTGACCGATAGGGTGACTACTGCACAGAAATGTTATGATCCGCGGCCATCCGCTCCATCCGCGAGTATCCGCGTCCCCACTCAGCGGTCTCGTCACGCTTGTTTTGCACCACAGAGACACAGAGGACACAGAGGGGATAAAAACCTCTGTGCCTCTGTGGTTAACCCATTCCGACCATCACGTCACTCAGACGCTGGGGAAACCTATCCTGCTACATCCCGCGCTTCTTCACATATACCCACCAGCCCAGAAACGCAACCAGCCCGACCAGAGCAAAGACCAGCCCAGCCCCTACCAACCAGAGTGGTGTTTGCAGGAGGACCATCCATAGCGTAGTCACTACATCGCCTATAACTGACAGCAGCGCTGCAACTATACAAACCAGCACAGCAAGCGCTATCAGGAGGCCGACAACGATCCACTGCTGCACACCCCATCCGGTGGAACGAGATGACGGCTGTTGCGGTTCTTGCTGATCTCGCACCAGCCATTCTTCCAACACTCTCAGAATAGCTATAACCAGATTAAAGAAGTCGACAACGATCCACTGCTGCCCACTCCACCCGGTGGGACAAGATGGCGGTTGTGGCGGTTCTGGCTGATCTTTCCCCCGCCAGCCATCCAACAATTCCAGAATAGCTTTAACCAGATCAAGGAGGTTATCCTGCTTCGCCACTTTCAGCAGTAAATGTATTCGTCGTATCCAGTCATCGCGTTCTTTTGGATCGAGAGGCAATACATCAGGCAAGAGCAAAATCAACGACTCTATCGCCTTCCTGCGCACATCTTTATTGGGGTCATTCAGTAACTGTATCAGTGATACTACCGCTTTTGCATCGCCGATCTTCCCCAACGCCTCGGCTACGGCCCGCCGCACCCATTGATCGGTATCGGCCAATGCCTTTTGCAGCGCCTCCACTGCCGACGCATCGCCAATCTTTCCTAGCGCCTCCGCTGCGGCCCGCCGCACCCATTGATCGGTATCGGCCAATGCCTTTTGCAGCGCCTCCACCGCCGACGCATCGCCGATCTTTCCTAGCGCCTCGGCTACGGCCCGCCGCACCCATTGATTCGGTATCGGCCAATGCCCGCTGCAGCGCCTCCACCGCCGACGCATCGCCGATCTTCCCCAACGCTTCGGCTGCGGTCCGGCGCACCCACTGATCGGCATCGCGCAGCGCCCGCTCCAGGGCTGGGAGCACTGCTGCCGTATCGTCAATCTTTACTAACATCTCGGCTGCGGTCTGCCGTACCCACTGATCGGTATCGCGCAGCGCCCGCTCCAGGGCCGGTACTATCACGGCTTGATCGCCGATCTTTGCCAGTGCTTCTAACGCAGCTCGCCGCACCCACAGATCGGTATCGCGCAGCGCCCGCTCCAGGGCCGGAAGCGCTGCTGAGTTACCAGTCTCGCCTAGCGCCAAAGTTGCAATCATCCGTTTGCCAGTATCACCACCGTTAAAGACACTACCTATCGCCTCTATTGCCTGGTTACCAATCTTCCACGCCTGAGCATCTTGCCATGGGAACTGCCATTTTCCATCGCTGATCGCCCGCAGGAGCGTTGCGACATTACGCGAACCGATCTGCTCGAACGCTTTCATTGTCGTCCAGCGTACTTCAGCATTCGTGTCGCCCAACGCCTTTACCAGTGCGGCTGCCGCTGCTGAGTCACCTATGCATCCCAACGCTTCGACAACCTGCTGGCGTACCTGCACATCACCATCACTGAGCGCCTTCGCCAGTGCCGGTACTGCTGCTCCATCGCCAATCTGGCCCAATGCCCTGGCGGCTGACCGCCGCACCCACGCATGTTCATCGCTCAATGCCCGCGTCAGGGGTAACACCGCTGCCGCATCACCGATGGTACCCAGCGCTTCGGCCACCGCCTGGCGCACCCACGGATTCTCATCATTCAGTGCTACCGTCAATGGCAACATTGCCGCCGCACCGCCGATCCGCCCTAATGCCCTGGCCGTTGCCTGACGTACCCATACGTTCTCATCATTCAGTGCCTGCGCCAGCGCTACCACTGCTGCCGCATCACCAATGGCACCCAGCGCCTCGGCCACTGCCTGACGCACCCACGGATTCTCATCACGCAGTGACTGCACCAGTGCTGACACTGCTGCTGCATAACCAGACTCACCCAATGCCCTTGCCGCCGCTTCACGCACATTCGCACGTTTGTCAGCAAGCGCCTTTACCAGCGCAGGCATTGCCGCATCACCTATCTCCAGCAATGCCTGTCCTATCACCCGGCGCACCTCCGCATCATCGTCGCCGAGCGCTTGCACCAGGGTGTCAACTGCCGCATTGCCGACCGCAACCAATGACGCTACTGCCGCCCACCGCACCTCTGGCTGGGCATCATTCAACGCTTGCGCCAGCACCGGCACTGCTGCATCGCCAACCAGACCTAACGCCTGCACGACAGCACGTCGCACCTCTACAGATGGATCGTTGAGCGCCTGCGCTAGCATTGGCACCGCCGGTTTCCCCACCCGCGCCAGCACCGCCGCCGTCTCTTTAGACAGGTGCTCACGCCTCAACGCACGGGCCAGTTTCGGCGCCAGCGACTCCCACACTGAATGGATGTACCCACTCTCAACAGCCAGGTTAGCTGTCAGCAACAGATCACGGCACAGCAGGCGCTCTTCAGATGATTTGGCATGCAGAATCTGGCGTAGCAGATGCTGCGCTTCACTTTCCGTCAGCAGTCCTACCAGCAATGCCAGCGGTTCGCGCCATTCCGGCAGGTGCAGGCGCGGTTGCAGGAAGCGCCATGTACGGTGTTTACCCCGCTGCCAGGCTTGTTGCAAACGCAACGCCACCAGGTACTCGCGCAGGGTCTGATGGGCAAAGACATACCGAACGTGTGCCAGACCATCCTGTCCTGTGCTCAACCGGAGCAGGAGTCCAGTCTGTGCTTGCAGGCGATGCAGCAGATCGGCAGCAGCACGGTCATCGGCAGCCAGCCCGCTGGTACGCAATACCGTTTGCAAGGCGGTTTCGGTGTTGTCTCTACCGGCATGCAGATGCCAGGCCAGCGTATGGAGTGCAATCAGGTAGTGTGGTTCTTCGGTCGCTGCGGCACCTCGCCAGCGGGCACGCGCCCACGCCTCTGTCACCCACTGCCGATAGAGATCGGCACGGTTCCATGCAATATCACCGGTGGTGACGAAGTACTGCACAATCAGACGCAACAGAAGAGGATTACCGATCAGAGAACGCAGCGCAGGACTGGCCCGCAACTTCGTCATCACATCCTGCGCTACGTTGTCCACGACCTGCGCCTGCAAGTCGGGTTTCAATACACGCAACCATCCCTTCAGGTAGGGCAACACATCCCGATCAAAGTGCTCGAAAGGTTTGAGCGTATACTCGTCCAGGCCACCCAGGTGCAGTAGCACCGACGGGCGAGAGGTAATAATCACTCTCCCGATTCCACTACGCATGAGCGTCTTGATGCGCTCCCGCACCTGCACCCGCAATGCTACCGGAACTTCGTCCAGGCCATCGAGCAGAATGATCACTCCAGGCCACTCCTGCCACGAGCGCAATACAGCCTCGGCTTCAGCAGCCGAACACTGCAACCGGTCGCGTACTTCGGCCACCATCGCCTCACGCACGGTCTGCTGAGTGATGGTTGAAGCGCTGACCGGTAAGCGCAGATAAACCGGAACAGCCGGTCGAGTAATCGAAAGCCGCTCGACCGGCTGCTGTGCAGTGGCAAGAGCATAACTTAGCCCAATGAATTGTAACGTGGTTGACTTCCCGGCCCCCGGTTCACCCAGAATAGCCAGATGTCTACGAGTGTGCAGGATCGTCTCCAGAGGTATAACTGGCGCCGACGCAACATCCGATACGGACACGCTGTCGGAGCGGGCAGAAGCATGACCTTCACCTACCGCAACGTATCCAGTGTCCGTCGCCTGCTGAGCAGATGGCTCAGAAATGGGCGGCGATGGCGCTAACGAGGGCCGTTCAGGTCGCGGGCAAACCTGACGCATAAATAAAGACCCCGGTCAACGGTACCCGCCGATCCTCACCACGAGTTAAGACCGTCAGATACTGCCAGTCCTCAATGACGGCACGCAGATAACGAACAGTCAGGTCGGCCAGCTTCACCTGATTGGCAGCGGTACCACGCAACCGCTGCAAAACATTGCCATCACGAATGACGACCAGCACAGCATCGCCACTGCCACCGATTGCCCCTCCAGGCGTGGGGGTGCTGAGTCTAATCTGCCCAGACTGCAAGGCAGCACGTACAACCTCCAGATCAGACGAGGTGCATATACCATCGCGGAGTCGTTGCAGGGCTTGTTGCAATTGCAGGGAAATCATTGTTGTTGTTGTAGGGTTAATTACATTGAGTGATAACTGAAATCTATTATACAACACAGTACAACGTCTAGCCGGAAACCTTTAAAAGGGGAATGTTGTACCACAGAGATACGGAGGATACAGAGTTGCCTCTGTAGTTGGTATTGCACCACAGAGATACAGAGGACACAGAGGGGATAAATACCGAGGTCTCCCACAGCGGCAAGAATACCCTTCCCGCCAGGATTGCCCGTGTTTGGTGTGCGGCAGCCATCCTGCCGCACCCACCATGCTCACCGTGACGGGCGTGTTCCAGCGCTAACTCCGCTGGCAATGGGAAGTCTTGACACGTCTGTATTGCACCACCGAGACACAGAGGACACAGCGAGGATAAATACCGAGGTCTCCCACAGCGGCAAGAATACCCTTCCCGCCAGGATTGCCCGTGTTTGGAGTGCGGCAGCCATGCTGCCGCGCCCACCACACTCACCGTGGCGGGCGTGTTCCAGCGCTAACCCCGCTGGCAATGGGAAGTCTTGACACGTCTGTATTGCACCACCGAGACACAGAGGACACAGCGAGGATAAATACCGAGGTCTCCCACACCGGCAAGGATACCCTTCCCGACAAGATTGCCCGTGTTTGGAGTGCGGCAGCCATGCTGCCGCGCCCACCACACTCACCGCAGCGTGCGTATTCTAGCGCTAACCCCGCTGGCAAGGGGCAGTCTCGTCACGCTTGTTTTGCACCACAGAGACACAGAGGACACAGCGAGGATAAATACCGAGGTCTCCCACAGCGGCAAGAATACCCTTCCCGCCAGAATTGCCCGTGTTTGGAGTGCGCCAGCCATGCTGCCGCGCCCACCACACTCACCGTGGCGGGCGTGTTCCAGCGCTAACTCCGCTGGCAATAGGAAGTCTTGACACGTCTGTATTGCACCACCGAGACACAGAGGACACAGCGAGGATAAATACCGAGGTCTCCCACAGCGGCAAGAATACCCTTCCCGCCAGGATTGCCCGTGTTTGGAGTGCGCCAGCCATGCTGCCGCGCCCACCACACTCACCGTGGCGGGCGTGTTCCAGCGCTAACTCCGCTGGCAATGGGAAGTCTTGACACGTCTGTATTGCACCACCGAGACACAGAGGACACAGCGAGGATAAATACCGAGATCTCCCACAGCGGCAAGAATACCCTTCCCGCCAGGATTGCCCGTGTTTGGAGTGCGGCAGCCATGCTGCCGCGCCCACCACACTCACCGTGGCGTGTGTCTTCCAGCGCTAACCCCGCTGGCTATGGGCAGTCTCGTCACGTCGGTATTGCACCACCGAGACACCGGTCACAATAAAAAACCTCTGTACCCTCTGTGCCTCTGTGGTTAACACCTGATCCACCAGCGCGATGGTGCAAACAGCTTCCAGCCAGCAACCCTACGCGGCTTGCGCATCCTTATTGAGGGACACCAGAAATTGCACGATCCGAACTATAACCAGAATGAAGATAACCGCATAACACACCAGGTTCACCGCAGTCGCGATCAAAAACAGCGTGCCGCCCCATGCCGCCAAAAATGGCTCCAGACCGCCAGTGAACGGGAACAACTGAATCACCCACCTGACCCGCACATCATCGGCATCGGATTGAAATAACCAGGCCAGCAGGTAAGACAGATGAACGGTAATGAAGAGCACCATATCCATGGTGCTTGATCTGAGATTCAGAATGAATACTGACATCAGCACCAGGTGAAACACCACCCATGCAATCAGCAGAAAGCCAAAAATTAACACCAGCCAGCCCGTAATTGCAATGCGCATCAAGCTGAGGATGCCAACAAACAGCACCTCTGCGCCAATCAGCAAGAACTTGATCCGAATATCCAGGTCTTTGCGCGCCATGATGATGTCTCTTTCACGCGGTGATCGTGATGTTGCCCGTATACGAATTGCGCATGTCGGGCCGGCAGTTTCCACCAGCAGGAGTGAAGGGGAGAGACGATGCCAGTGCAGGGGGCTGTTCAGACACAGGAACTTCCTGAAAAGACTGCCCAATCGCTACCGCCGGCTTGCCCAATCTCTGCCTCAACCCTGGCGCAGACAATCAACCGCAGCCTAATCATCTGGCGAATAGCATAACCCAACGGTAGTAAACGAACAAGTGGCATTCTCCACATGGGCATCGACAGTAACTGCCGAAACTTTTTGTCCCTCCCAGATGCTGCGCCACACCAACATGGTATCATCCGCGACCATCCGCCCATCCGCGAGTATCCGCGTCCCCCACCCAGCGCACCAGGTGCCCCACGCGCTGGTGGTGCCGAGCGTCGCACCAACATGGTATCATCCGCGGCCATCCGCCCCATCCGCGCGTATCCGCGTTCCCCACCCAGCGCTCTCGTCACGTTTGTCTTGCACCACAGAGACACAGAGCACACAGAGAGGGTAATATCAAATGCGGTGGCATCCCACACCGGCAAGGATACCCTTTCCCGCCAGGATTGCCCATGTTTGGAGTGCGGCAGCCATGCTGCCGCGCCCACTGTGCTCACCGTGACGGGCGTGTTCCAGCACTAACCATGATGGCGATGGGAAGTCTCGTCATGTTGGTACACCACAGAGACGTAGAGGAGATACTTTTAAAACCTCTGTGCCCTCTGTGCCTCTGTGGTGAAATACGTCAGGCCATTCCGCACATCGCCAAACCACCGACACCAATGATTGTGGTACATTATTAATAGGGAACGATAAGCACAAGTGCGAGGAAACCTATGCCAATCGAGTGGGTCAAAGTTCACGATTATACCGACATCATCTACGAACACGATGCTGCCGGTGAAGGCATTGCCAAAATTACCATCAACCGTCCCGAAAAGCGCAACGCATTTCGTCCGGAAACCGTCAACGAGCTGATTGACGCCTTCTCGCGTGCACGCGACGACGAACGGATCGGTGTGATCCTCTTCACCGGTGCCGGCGACAAAGCGTTCTGCTCCGGCGGTGATCAGAGCGTGCGCGGCATTGGCGGGTACGTCGGCAAAGACCAGATTCCACGCCTGAACGTGCTCGACCTCCAGCGCCTGATTCGCATCATTCCCAAACCGGTCATCGCCCTGGTCGCCGGCTACGCCATCGGCGGCGGACACGTCTTGCACGTCGTCTGCGACCTGACCATCGCTGCCGACAATGCCATCTTTGGTCAGACCGGGCCAAAAGTGGGAAGCTTTGACGGCGGTTACGGTTCAAACCTGCTGGCCCGCATGGTCGGCGACAAAAAAGCGCGTGAAATCTGGTACCTCTGCCGCCAATACAACGCACAGCAGGCACTCGAAATGGGGCTGGTCAACGCCGTGGTCCCCCTCGAACGCCTCGAAGACGAGGGCGTGCAATGGGCACGCGAAATCCTCGAAAAGAGTCCACTGGCCATCCGCATGCTCAAAGCCAGCATCAACGCTGCCGCCGACGGCTATGCCGGACTCCAGCAACTGGCCGGTGACGCAACCCTGCTCTACTACCTGACCGAAGAGGCGCAGGAGGGCAAACAAGCCTTCCTCGAAAAGCGCAAGCCCAACTTCCGCCGCTTCCGTCGCTACCCGTAAACGCGACACACCGGTAGGCAAGGGCACACCCCCACCCCCTCCCCCAACTCCTCCCCCCAGCGGGGGAGGCCGAAAAAATTGACAACTCCTCCCCCCAACGGGGGAGGCCGAAAAAGATAACTCCTCCCCCCGTTGGGGGGAGGCTGGGAGGGGGGCCAGGAAGTGATGTGCGAAGGAGAAACACCCTCACCCCAGCCTGCGCCCAACTCCTCCCCCCAGCGGGGGGAGGGTGGGAGGGGGGCCGGTGACCGGAAGCCACCCGGAGCACGCCCTTCCCTACTCCCCCGCTCCTCTCCCGGCGGGGGAGAGGAGCGGGGGCTGGGGGGTGAGGTGAGGGGACCGATGACCGGAAGCCACCCGGAGCACGCCCATCTCCCCTCCCCTAACTCCTCCCCCCAGCGGGGGGAGGCTGGGAGGGGGGCGAGGGGTGAAGTGAGCGCCACCACTCACGTGACAGAAAGAGCACACTATGACAACCAAAGCAACATCAGTACCACCATCACACCTCAAAATCTGGCTAATGGCGAGCCGCCCGGCAACACTCCCGGCAGCCGTCGTACCGGTACTGGTCGGCTCAGCCCTGGCCTACAGCAGTGACGCATTTCAACCACTGGTGATGCTGGCTGCACTACTCGGTGCACTCTTCATTCAAATCGGCACCAATCTCGCCAACGACTACTTCGATGCCCAAAAAGGCGCCGACACCAGCGAACGCCTCGGCCCGGTACGGGTCACCCAGAGCGGCCTGCTCCCCGCACGCACAGTACTCACAGCAGCCCTGGTGAGCTTTGGCCTGGCGGCCCTGGCCGGCATCTACCTGATCACCGTTGCCGGCTGGCCCATCCTGGTCATCGGCTTACTCTCAATCGCCGCCGGCATCCTCTACACCGCCGGCCCCTTCCCCCTCGGCTACCACGGCCTCGGCGACCTGTTCACCTTCGTCTTCTTCGGATTGGTAGCCGTTATCGGCACCGACTTCGCCCACACCGGCCAGTTCCGCTGGATTGCCCTATGGGCAGCGTTACCGATAGCCATGCTGGTCACCGCGATCCTCGTCGTCAACAACCTGCGCGACGCACCCACCGACCGCAAAGCCGGCAAACGCACCCTGGCCGTCATCTTCGGCGAACGGTTCGCCCGCAGCGAATTTGCCATCCTGGTCATCGGAGCATTCGTATCACTGCCCCTGGCCTGGATGTGGGGCGGAGCCTCACCATTCACCCTGCTGGCCTGGCTAACCGCACCAATGGCACTCAACCTGATCGACTTCGTCAACCGCGAACGCGGTCGGGCCCTCAACAAAGCCCTGGTCGGCGCTGGCCGATTACATCTGGCGTTCGGCGTACTCTTCGCAATTGGGTTGTTATTTGGCTAATCCAGACACCAGACCGACCGGCACCCCAGGCCGCGCATCCACACTGTCCGGCCCTGCCAACTGGCGAGAGTACCTTGCCGTACAATGTCGTGGCTGCTCACACCCTGATTGGCGCTGGCCGGTTACACCTGGCGTTCAGTGTGCTCTGTACAATTGGGGTATGATGTGGCCGATACAGACACCACACTAACCAGCGCCCAGGCTGCGCCGCACTCCCACCGTCCGGCACTGCCAACTGGCGAGAGTACCTTGCCGTACAATGTCGTGGCTGCTCACACCCTGGTCGGCGCTGGCCGGTTACACCTGGAGTTCAGTGTGCTCTGTGCAATTGGGGTATGATGTGGCCGATACAGACACCACACTAACCAGCGCCCAGGCTGCGCTGCATCCCCACCGCCCGGCCATGCCAAATGGCGAGAGTATCTTGCCGTATAATGTCGTGGCTGCTCACACCCCGGTTGGCGCTGACCGCTAACAGCTCATCTTCGGTGTTCTGTTCGCGATTGGAAGACAGTTTGACCCATGCTCATACCTGACTGGCTGGCTCGCAGAGCCGCATTGCATCCACACCGTCCGGCACTGATCTACGCCGGCACAACATACACCTTCGCCGAACTTGATCGCTGGGCCGGTGCAGTTGCATCCCACCTGCGCCAACTGGTTACACCCGGCGCACGAGTCGCCCTACTGTCGCGTAATCGCCCCGGCTTTGTAGCCATTGTCCACGCCGCACCACGCACAGCAATCACCCTGGTGCCACTCAATACCCGCCTCACAGCAGCCGAGCTAGCGTTCCAAATCCAGGACAGCGACCCGGCATTGTTGATCATCGAACACGACCTGCTACCGGTCGCACGCGAAGCGGCGGGTAACCGTCCCCTGATCGTACTCGAAGAACTCACCGCCGCAACGACAGCACCGACGGCACCGGCACCTCCAATTGACCTGGACGCAATGCACACCATCATCTACACCTCCGGCACCACTGGCCGCCCGAAAGGCGCAATCCTGACCGCCGGCAACCACTGGTGGAACGCCATCGGTTCCATGCTCAACCTTGGCCTGCACGAAGATGATCGCTGGCTGGCAGTACTCCCGCTGTTTCACGTAGGCGGCCTGAGCATCCTGCTGCGCGGTGCTATCTACGGCATACCGGTGATACTCCACGAACGCTTCGATCCGGCGCTGGTACGGCACGACCTCGACGCACAGCGCATCACCATTGTCTCACTCGTCGCCGTCATGCTCCAACGGCTGCTTGCCATCGACCCCAGCCCCTTCCCGCCCCACCTGCGCTGCGTCCTGCTCGGTGGCGGGCCGGCACCACAGACACTCCTCGAACAATGTGCCACCCGTGGCATTCCGGTAACCCAAACCTACGGCATGAGCGAAGCGGCATCACAGGCGGCAACCCTCTCCCCCGCCGAGTCGCTAATCCGACTCGGTTCAGCCGGCAAACCACTGCTACCGGTCGAACTATCCATCGTCACCCCATCCGGTCAACCGGCAGCACCCGGCGAAGTCGGCGAAATCTGCCTGCGCGGCCCAAACATCTCGCCGGGATACCTCGGCTTACCGCCTCGATCCCCCACCGACTGGTTTCACACCGGTGATCTAGGCTACCTCGACCAGGAAGGATACCTCTACGTCGTAGACCGGCGCAGCGACCTGATCATCGCTGGCGGCGAAAACATCTACCCCGCCGAAATCGAAGCCATTCTCCTCAGCCATCCGGCAATCGCCGAAGCGGGAGTGGTCGGCTTACCCGACCCGGAATGGGGCCAGCGCCCGGTGGCCGCCATCGTCGCCCAACAGCCCACCACTGCCGAAGAACTCATCGCCTACTGCCGTAGTCGCCTGGCCGGCTACAAAGTACCGCGCACCATCGTATTCCTGCACGAATTGCCACGCACGGCTGCCGGCAAATTGCGCCGCCACGAACTGCGTGCCATCCTGCTGGCTCAAATGAGTGGAAATGATCACTAATCAGACAACCGGCGTCGTGCAGTCACCGAACATCTGGTAGCAGCAAAACCCACCACCCGGCCATCACCCCCACACCACGACCGGACACAGCAGCGTTGCACAAGAACTTCTTTCATCAAAGCTGTACGGTCGTGCTACCCGACCATCGCCCAGGCGTATAAACGCTTGCCAATCACCAACCACAGCACATCTTGCTTCCGGCACGCTGGCGCAATAGCAAGGATGACCGACGATCAGAGCCAATGCCATCACGCACTGGATTGGTTGCCTTACCCGCTCGATATGCACGTGTCGCGACGCTTGGAGTGCGGCAGCCATGCTGCCGCGCCAGCCGCGCTCACCATCCGGCGCGTGGCATACCGTTGATCCTGCTGGCTTCATAAAAATCACAGCACACCATCATTCGCACCCGACGACCTCAAGCGCTCCATCGTGATGCGCAAGCGCCGGCTTCCTGGAAGCGCTAGCCGCTGGCTCACATCCCTGGGAGTGTGCAACACTGGAAGCACGAGCCTTTCCCGCTCGTTATGCGCGTGTCGCGTAGTTTGGAGTGCGGCAGCCATGCTGCCGCGCCAGCCGCGCTCACCATCCGGCGCGTGTCACACCGTTGATCCTGCTGGCTTCATAAAAATCACAGCACTCCATCATTCGCACCCGACGACCTCAAGCACTCCATCGCGATGCGCAAGCGCCGGCTTCCTGGAAGCGTGCGCCTCTGACTCGCATCCCTGGGAGTGTGCACCGCCGGGAGTGCGAGCCTCTGGCTCGCATCCCTGGGAGTGCGCACCACTGGGAGCGCGAGCCTTTCCCGCTCGTGATGCACGTGTCGCGACGTTTGGAGTGCGGCAGCATGGCTGCCGCACCAGCCGCGCTCACCATCCGGCGCGTGTCACACCGTTGATCCTGCTGGCTTCATAAAAATCACAGCACTCCATCATTCGCACCCGACGACCTCAAGCACTCCATCGCGATGCGCAAGCGCCGGCTTCCTGGAAGCGTACGCCTCTGACTCGCATCCCTGGGAGCGCCAGGCGTGCATGCCACTGGGAGCGCGAGCCTCCGGCTCGCATCCCTGGGAGTGTGCACCGCCGGGAGCGCGAGCCTCCGGCTCGCATCCCTGGGAGTACGCACCGCTGGAAGCGCGAGCCTTTCCCGCTCGTTATGCGCGTGTCGCGACGTTTGGAGTGCGGCAGCCAGGCTCACCATCCGGCGCGTGGCATACCGTTGATCCTGCTGGCTTCATAAAAGTCACAGCACACCATCATTCGCACCCGACGACCTCAAGCGCTCCATCGTGATGCGCAAGCGCCGGCTTCCTGGAAGCGTGCGCCTCTGACTCGCATCCCTGGGAGCGCCAGGAGTGCGCACCACTGGGAGCGCGAGCCTCCGGCTCGCATCCCTGGAAGTGCGCACGCCACTGGGAGCGCGAGCCTCCGGCTCGCATCCCTGGGAATGCGCACCACTGGAAGCGCAAGCCTTTTCCGCTCGATATACGCGTGTCGCGACGTTTGGCGTGCGGCAGCCAGGCTCACCATCCGGCGCGTGGCATACCGCTACTCATCCTGGTCACGGGGGTGCTGAATGTGCTCATGCCGACCATCGAGTCGGTCAGGCATGCATGCGATACCTGCGTGTAGACAGTGATGTTGCAAGCGATTCGTGCCTGCGCACCAGCGGTCACGTCCAGCACCTGCCGGCGGGGGCGATGATGCCGGCACGCAGGCTGGAAGCCTGTGCCACGGGGGGCGCTTGCAGTCCAGCCTAACGCAGCGCTATATGTGGGTAATGCATAGCCTGATGCGCGGGCAAGGAGCCGGAGATGAGGGCGTCCTAACAATACCAGCTATCAAATCTGCCCATCCACAACCACTCATTCCCGCGGCACCTGCAACCCCAACGCTTCGGCACGCTGGGCCACTACCAGCGATGGCCGAGTCAGCCAGAACCCTAAAACACTGGTCAGGATCACCGCCGTCCACAGCGCAAAGGTTGGCGTTACCACCCAGGTCAACGGCGGATGGAAACCAAGCCCGTAATCCACCAGGATCGACAGACTGAAAAAGGCCGCAACCGCTGCCCGTGCCGTCATACCAAGCGGGCCGATCCGTGTCGCCAGCAACACACCTTCGCAGGTCAAGCCGATATGCGAAACGAACAGCATCAACTCCAGCGGCTCGACCGTACCTGCACCAAGCCAGTGCCGCGTCCAGAAGGCCAGCGTCCACAAACCGTATTTGATACAGGCAAACGCAGCGAACGCAGTAAACCAGGGCACCTGCCGCCCATAGCGGAGCAAAATAAACGCAATCGTCGCGTAGAGGGCCGCTGCCGGACAATCGGGAATAAAAATCCAGGCCCAGGCCGGTGAAGAAGCCAGCATTGGCCCATACCAGACAATACCACCCCAGACCACCCCAAACAGATTTATCAGCATACACGCCCAAAAAAGCAGGGGATGGCCGGTTATCAGGGCGTATATCCAATCAATAAGTTGACGAACCTGACGCATAACAACCTCGCTGGCGGTTACTGTTCATTGCAACGAAAACCCGTTGGTCATTCCATTAGCGGTCGAGACGGCGAATTGGCACGCCACCCACGAACGCCCCTGGCGGCACATCCCGGTTCACCAGGCTCATCGCCGAAACGGTTGCCCCAGCCCCTATCACCACACCGGGCAAAATGGTACAGTTTGCCCCGATAGTCACATCAGGGCCAATCACAACTGGGCCACGCTTCCATTCCCGACGAGTCACCTCGTGGCAGAGTATAGTTGTATTATAGCCGATCACACAGTTCTCCCCCAGGGTAATATCTTCAGGGAAGAAAATATCGAACATCACCATCAGCCCAACGCTGGCGTGCGGCGCGACATTCACCCCTAACCAGCGGTAGATCATGTTTTTTACCGCGATAAATGGCGTGTACCGCGCCAGTTGAATCAGAGCGGCATTACGCATAATACGCAAATAGCCTCCGGCCAGTTGTGGAAAATACCAGAGTGCGTTGTGCGGGCCAGGTACAGGTACACTCTGCAAACGAGCTTTACGGGTTGCCGTTGAGCCAAGATCATCGGAAGAGAAGGTCTCAAGCATAGCGTTCATATGTTGCGCACCACAAATGTAAGTTTTGCTGTCCCAGTTGGCAAAAAAGACGACTTTCCATTACACTATGATTGGAAAGAGGTTTTGAATGGTGAAAAGCGTATGGTACAGTCACTGGATCGTGCCTTCGATGTACTGGAAGCATTGGCCTTCGCCGACGACGACTTAAGTGTCTCCGAGCTAAGCGAGCAGCTTGATCTCCCCCTTGCCACCGTCCATCGGCTGCTCTCTAGTTTAGCCGCACGTGGCTATGTTACGCAAGAGGCAAGCACCCGCCGCTACGGGCCGGGGCCGCGGCTGTTGGAAGTCGCGGCCCGCGCTGCCCGCAGTCGTCGTTTTGACCTGATTCGCATTGCCCGCGCCGAACTGGTGAAACTGACCGCCGAGACCGGTGAGACCAGCAATCTGATCGTTCGCCAGGGCGACCTCGCCGTTTACCAGGAACAGATTCCCAGCCCGCATATGGTACGGATGTTCACCGAAATCGGTCAACGGGCACCACTCTACTGTACCGGCGGTGGTAAAGCCATTCTGTCTGCGCTACCAATTGCCGAACTCGAACAGTACCTTGCCGGCGGTCACTTCGAGCGTTGGACAAACAGGACGATTACCGACCCCGAACGTCTCCGCGCTGAACTCATGACTGCCCGCGAACGAGGGTTTGCTCTCGATGATGAAGAGCGCGAGGAGGGTGTGTGCTGCGTTGCCGCACCGATCTTCGACCGCCGCGGACAGGTCGTTGGCGCGATCAGTCTGTCTGGCCCGTCCACCCGCCTCAACCGCGCAAGAGCCGAAGAACTGGGACCACGGGTGCGCGAAGCAGCATTGGCGTGTAGCCGGCAACTCGGCTTCCACACCACATTAACCGGCAAGTAACTCGCCGGCTACGTGACAGGGGCAGAACGAGTCTTTCACTGCCACATAACTCTGCTCTCAAAACGGTCTTCTACGTCTGGCAGAGATGCCCCTCTGTACCCTCCGTGCCGCTGTAGTGCAACTCCTACCATGCCACTGACACAACGACACAACGGGAGAGGGGAGGGCATGCCGCAAAGATGTCCCCTCTGTACTCTCCATGTCTTTGTGGCGAATCTACCACCCCGCCATCAGCAGCACAACGCAGATGGTACGGGAGAGAGCAAATGGCCTCAATCCCCTCTGTGCCTCTGTGGTGAAACTCCTACCCCCTCTATGCCCTCCGTGCCGCTGTGGTGCACCTACCACCCTGCCACCGGAAACACGCCGGGGGAGGAAAGCATGCCGCAGCGCTACATCCCTCTGTGCCCTCCGTGCCGCTGTGGTGCACCTACCACCCTGCCACCGGAAACACGCCGGAGGAGGAAAGCTTGCCGCAGCGCTACATCCCTCTGTGCTCTCTGTGTCTCTGTGGTGCACCTTCGGAAGCACAACGAAGAAGAACGCTCCCCCTTGCCCACATCACGCAGCCTCTGACTCCACCTCAACCTCAATCGTGCGCGCCAACCGACGGTCGAGCGGTGTTGGCTCATTCGTCCCGATCTGCACCGTCAGTGGGCCATCGAAAGGCGCACTCGCTACCACTGTGACCCGTGCCCCAGGCACCAGCCCAAGGTCGGCCAGGTATCGCAACCGCTCAGCCGCCTGATCGCGCACCCGCACGATCCGGGCTACCTGATTGAGCGGCAGATCGGCTAGGCGGATCGCCCGTGTGGTCGGCAAGACACCATCAATGCCTGGGATTGGATCGCCATGCGGATCAAAATCGGGAAACCCCAATCGCTCGGCGATCCGGGCTTCAAGTTTCTCGCTGATATGATGTTCCAGCCGCTCAGCCTCTTCATGAACCTCGTCCCAGCTATAGCCGAGGGCCTCCACCAGATAGAGTTCGAGCAGGCGATGATGCCGAATCACTTCAAGCGCAATCCGCTCACCGGCTGGCGTCAAGATCACGCCCTGGTACGGAGTATGCTGCACCAGATTCATCTCGGCCAGCTTTTTAATCATACCGGTGACCGATGCGGGTCGCGAACCACGCTGCTCACCGAGCAAGGTCGTCGTCACCGCACCGACCTGCTGCTGGAGCAGGTAGATAGCTTTCAGATAATCTTCAATTGCCGGCGTAATCCGACCGGGCAGGTTAGGGTCTTCTACTGGGGTCAAGGCGCGTCTCCTTTTGGTGGCGCGAGCAACCCGGCTTTTCCTGGCTTCAATGTACCATAGAGCGGTTACTTCGTGCAACGGGCGTGGTACAATCGAGAGCAACCTTTCGCAAAAGCTATCCAATCCTGCACACGTGCATCTGTTACAGGGTATTATTGTCGGCAAACGACAGTCCTGTCGTTTATGTACAAGGAGATCAACGTATGAGTGAAGAGTCTCTGGTTCTCAGCACAATTGAAGGCCCCATCGCCATCCTCACCCTCAATCGCCCCCAGGCCCTCAATGCGCTCAGTCCGGCCTTGATTGATGACCTCATTCGCCATTTAGAAGCCTGCGATGCCGATGACACAATCCGCGTGATCATTATCACCGGCGCCGGACGGGCATTTGCTGCCGGCGCTGACATCAAAGCGATGGCCAATGCCACGCCTATTGATATGCTCACCAGTGGCATGATTGCGCGCTGGGCACGCATCGCCGCGGTGCGCAAACCGGTGATTGCTGCCGTGAATGGGTATGCGCTCGGTGGTGGTTGTGAATTGGCAATGATGTGCGACATCATCATCGCCAGTGAAAACGCGCAGTTCGGACAACCGGAAATCAATCTGGGCATCATTCCCGGTGCTGGTGGCACCCAACGGCTGACCCGCGCCCTTGGCCCGTATCGCGCAATGGAATTGATCCTGACCGGCGCGACCATCAGTGCTCAGGAAGCTCTCGCCCACGGCCTGGTGTGCCGGGTCTGCCCGCCTGAAAGCCTGCTCGATGAAGCCCGTCGGATCGCGCAAACCATTGCCACCAAATCACCACTGGCTGTACAGTTGGCGAAAGAGGCAGTCCGTATGGCCGCCGAAACCACTGTGCGCGAGGGGTTGGCTATCGAGCTGCGTAACTTCTATCTGCTGTTTGCCAGTGCTGACCAAAAAGAGGGGATGCAGGCATTTATCGAGAAACGCGCTCCCAACTTCAGTGGTCGTTGATCACGCGCAGAACATGGCAGCAGGGGCAATACCTGCACGTACTGCCTCCTGCCGCCATACTACCAGATGATCGAGCAGTAAAGGGTAAATACTCTATCAATCTGGCCAGATAAGCGGTTGGGTAACAACGCAATGCTCCAAAGGAGACGATCATGGACATACACGAGCGATTGCGATCTCTCGAACGCGAAAATGCTCTCTTGCGCCAGCAACTCTCGATCTTGAGAGCACAGATTTCCGCCAATCTGGCCCCAAACCAGTTGCCATTCGATACGCTTTTTCACCAATTGCCGATCCCAATGGTGCTCTTTTCGCTCGATGGACTGGCAGTAGCGATGAATCAGGCCAACGCGCAACTGGTTGCTACACCCATTGATCAGGTTGTCGGCGTCTACAACATCTACAACGATCCGGCCGCGCAAAAGCACGGCTTTGTCGCTGCATTTGAGTCAGCACGACGGGGACAGATTACCACCATGCCACCAACTCCATACAACACCGCCGAAGCCAGGCTTGAGGGTCGGGTTGTTGATCAACAGTTTTGGTCTGAAACAACCTACTTTCCGGTCTACGATGTCGCCAATCGCCTGATACTGATTGGCGAGATCAATCGTGATGTTACCGATTGGATACGGGTGCGCGACGAAGAGCATCGCCTCGCCATCGCCCTGCGTGATCGTGAACGTCGCTTCGCAACCCTGTTTGATCAGTTGAGTCTGGGTATTGTCGTTATCGAAGAGAGTGGGCGTATTCTCGATTGCAACCGTGCTGTCACTGCCATCCTGGGGGTTGAACGAGACGAATTGATCGGTAAGATGATCTTGCAGCGCACCCACCCCGATGATCGTGAACGTGATCTGGAACTGTGGATTGAGCTACTCAACGGCGAGCGTGACAGCTATACGATAGAGAAACGCTACTTCCACAAAGATGGTCATATTGTGTACGCTCGCATGACCTGCCTGGCAGTGCGTGATGAGAACGGCGAGATTACGTTTCTGGTACGCCTGGTGGAAGACGTATCTGCCCGGCGCGAGGCAGAGGCTGCCATCGAAACCGGTCGCCGCCTCTTGCAAGACATCATCGATCAGATACCAGCCCTCATCTTTGTCAAAGACGCAGAAGGTCGCTATCTGATGGTGAATGAGCGTTTAGCCAGCTTCTCTGGCTATCGGCCAGAGGAGATGATCGGGAAATCTGACGATGAACTCTTCGCACCTGCTCTGGCTGCCTATTATCGCGCTTTCGATCAGGAAGTGATTCGGGAACGTCGTCCCATTCAGCGCGATGATGATCGCTGGACAGCCGACGGCTTAACAGCATTTACAACTGTAAAGTTTCCTCTCTTCGACCACGAAGGCAACCTCTACGGTGTGGCTGGTATTTCGCTCGATGTAACCGAACGACGACAGCTCGAACTGGAACGGGAACGGATCGAACAACGTCTACGTGAAGCCCAACGCCTTGAAAGTCTGGGCGTTATGGCCGGCGGTATTGCCCATGATTTCAATAATCTGCTGGTCAGTGTGCTGGGCAATGTATCGCTCGCCTTGAATGAAGTATCCGCCGATCATTCACTCTACGACCTGCTGGTGCAGATTGAGCAGGCGGCTCTGCGTGCCACCGAATTGACCAATCATCTCCTGACATATACCGGTCGCCACCAGCCGGTTATGCAACGCATCGATTTGCGACGAGCAGTAGATGAAATGCAAACCATCCTGCGTAGCCTGGTACCACATCGCATCGAGTTGATTTTCCACCCTTCAGCAACCCCACTCCCTATCGAAGCCAATATTGCTCAGGTACGTCAGGTATTGATGAATCTGGTGATAAATGGCGCCGAAGCAATTGATGGTGCTGGCATCGTAAGGATTACGACCGAACTCCGCGAGTTGAGTGCCACCGATATGCAGAAGATGGAGATCGGTGCCGACCAGCCACCTGGCCGGTATGCGGCATTGATTGTGCAGGATACCGGCCACGGTATGGATGAACTAACCAAAGCCCGGATATTCGATCCATTCTTCAGTACCAGATTTACCGGTCGTGGCCTTGGCCTGGCAGCCGTGAACGGGATTATCCGCGCTCATCGTGGTGCCCTCAAGCTCGACACTACGCTGCACGCAGGTACAACATTTACCATCTTCTGGCCACTCGCCACCGCACCTGACGTATCCGACGATCCCCCCTTGCCATCGCCATCGACTGTCACATCCCAACCAGAGACAACACCGGGCGATGGGCGAATGGTGTTGCTGGTTGATGATGAACCGCAAGTCCGTCAGGTTGCCCAACGTATGCTTCGTCGCCTTGGTTTTACCGTTCACGAAGCTGAAAACAGCGATATAGCTCTCCAGCTTATGCAGGAATACGGATCACAGATCGTCCTGGCCTTGATCGATCTCACCATGCCGGGCATGACCGGCGATGAACTGGCAACCACGCTGCTCGAACAGTTTCCAACCTTGCGCATCATTTTAATGAGCGGTTTTTCGCAACAGGAATTGCCACCACATTTACGCACGAGTGGACGGGTCTCTTTTCTGGCGAAGCCGTTTACGTTGACCACATTGACAGCGGCAGTTACAACGGCACTGTCATCACATACGGTATAATGAAAAGCGACGATTACCTTTCATGTGTAGACTGTTACTCATATGACAATCACGCCAATCGAACCTTCGCTCCGCCGGCAGGCCGATGTGCAGAATCAGTGGCTGGCCGAACGTCTCGCTACGCTGTTGCCCGTCTTAATGGAACGCACCGGCATTGATCTCTGGATTGTTGTTGCCCGTGAATACAATGAAGACCCGGTTATCATGACTCTGTTGCCGGCGCCGGCAATGAACGCTCGCCGCCGCACGATTTTGATCTTTGCCCGCCGTGATGATGGTGTCGTTGACCGGCTCACGTTAGATCGCTACGGCTACGGCGATCTCTACCAGCAGGTATGGAACCCTGATACCGAGTCGCAAGACGACTGTCTGGCCCGGATTGTCGGCGAGTACGATCCGCAGCGCATCGGTATCAACACCTCAGCCACCTTCGCCTTCGCCGATGGTATTTCCCACCACGAGTACGAACGCTTGCTGGCGGCACTCGGCCCACTCGCTGCCCGCTGTGTCAGTGCGGAGCCACTGGTCATCGGTTGGCTCGAACGACGCATCCCGGCGGAACTGGCGGTGTACGCAGAGCTGGTTGCGCTTGGACACCGGTTGATCGCTACCGCCTTCTCCCGTGCCGTTATCACTCCCGGCATCACGACCACCGACGATGTCGTCTGGTGGCTGCGGCAGACGATGCACGAGGCCGGTTTACGGGCGTGGTTTCAGCCTACGGTCAGTATCCAGGCGCGTGGTATGCCGTTCAATACACCCGCGACGCGCAATCGTATCTGGCCCGGCGACCTGCTCCATTGCGATGTTGGTTTTTGTCATCTCGGTCTGTGTACCGACCAGCAACAGCACGCTTACGTTCTTGCCCGTGGTGAAACCGCCCCCCCGCCCGGCCTGGTCACTGCCCTGGCGCAGGCCAACCACTTGCAAGATATTGTCATGGCCGAGATGCAGGTGGGACGCACCGGTAATCAGGTGCTGGCAGCCGCCCGTGAGCGGGCAATAAGTGCAGGCTTACAGCCGTCGATCTATTCGCATCCCCTCGGCTTTCACGGTCATGCGGCTGGCCCGACCATTGGCCTCTGGGACAGGCAAGATGGTGTTCCCGGTGCCGGTGATTACCCGCTCTACGACGAAACGGTTTACGCGATTGAGCTGAATAATGTGGCAATCGTGCCTGAGTGGGACGATCAGCCGGTACGGATCGCCCTGGAAGAAGACGCTGTGTTAACCGGTGGTCGCATGGAGTGGCTGCACGGTCGGCAGACCCAATTACACGTGATTGAGTAACCTGACACCGCCCGCTTAACCGGCAACTGTCAGATCATAACAGCATTGACCAGCACAAAAGGAGGTCTCATGGCTTCAGTGGCTGTGCCTGAAACTGATACCCGCCGTGCCATTATGACGGTGCTGTTTGTAGGCGTCTTTATGTCAGCGCTCGACTCGGCGATTATCGGGCCGATAGTGCCGGCGTTGCGAGCAGCATTCGCAATTGACAATACCCAGGTTGTGCTGGTCACCATTATTTTTACGCTCTGCTCACTCAGTAGCACGACGTTAATGGCAAGTCTGAGTGATCGCTACGGACGCCGCAATGTCTATCTGTTGAATGTGTTTGGGTTTGCCCTCGGTTCTCTGATCATCGCCCTCTCCCACGACCTGACGATGGTGCTGATTGGGCGGGCATTGCAGGGTGTCTGTGCCGGTGGGATCACGCCCACTGCCAGTGCCGTGATCGGTGACGTGTTACCGTCGGCGGAACGGGCGAAGGCGCTGGGGCTGATCGGCGCCACGTCGGGCATGGCCTTCCTGGTCGGCCCGGTACTGGCGTCGCTCATCCTGGCGGTGGCCGCCTGGCAATGGATCTTTCTGCTCAATCTACCGGTTGCGGCTGCGGTTATCTTTTTGGGCTGGCGCGCGCTCCCCCGTGCGACTGCCGTGCACCGGGCAACTGCCGCCACTGCCTTTGACTGGCCGGGACTGACGCTGCTGGTGCTGATTCTGGTCAGCATCACTCTGGGAATTAATCAGCTTCTTGATCGCTTGCTGGGGTTGACGCTCTGGCCGTGGCTCTTCCTGCTGGTGGCTCTGCTCACCCCACTGCTGGCATGGCGTGAGGTGCGCGCCCCGGTTCCGTTGCTTCCACCGCGTCTGTTTACCAATCGCCAGTTGCAGATTGTCTACCTGCTGGCTGCCGGTTCCGGGATTGCCATGGGGAGCATTATCTTTATCACCTCGGTAGCGGTCAACTTTGGCGTGCCAATCAGTCAGGCCGGCTTCTTCTTGCTACCGCTGGTCTTTCTGGCTTCGGTAACGTCGATCATCGCCGGACGCATCCTGCCACGGATCGGAGGTCGGATGGCGATGCTGATCGGTTACGGCCAACTGATGATTGGGACGGGGTTGCTTGGTCTGCCCGCCGCCCCCTTCTGGCTTTTTATTCTGGCAACGCTGATTATGGGGAGCGGCCTGGGTATCGTGGTTGGTGGCACCCTGCGCGCTCTGGTGCTTGAAGAGGTCGCCGCCGGTGATCGCGGTGTGGCTCAGAGCGTCATTAACATCGCGATCAGCATCGGTACCCTGATCGCCGTTGCTCTGATGGCCAGCATCGCCGACGCCTTTGATCTCTCTACCGCATACCTGGCCTGCACCGGCGCCATGGCGTTGATGACCGCCATCAGTCTGGCCCTGCGCCGTCAATTCAGTCCACCATCCACAGCCAATGCATCATAACTACCAACTTGTGCTATCCTATCCAGCAACGGCAATTGGCCGGGTAGGATAGGCATTGACCATGCGGGTCGCTCTTGTTCACGACTATCTCAATCAGTACGGCGGCGCCGAGCGCGTGCTCGAGGCGCTCCACGATCTTTTTCCAACGGCGCCGGTCTATACCTCGATCTTTGATCCGACTACCATGCCGGCTGCGTATCGAACCTGGGACATTCGCACCTCGTTCATGCAACAACTGCCGGCCTGGCGAACCCAGTTTCGCCGTTACGTTGCCCTCTACCCAACCGCCTTTGAACGGTTTGATCTGAGTGGCTACGATCTCATTATCAGTAGTTCGAGCGCTTTTGCCAAAGGGATTATTCCGCGTCCGGGTGCGCTGCACATTTGCTATTGCCACACCCCGATGCGCTTCGCCTGGCGCACCGATGACTACGTGGCCCGTGAGCAGATTAACGGTATCCAGGCCCACCTGCTGCCATTCCTGTTGAATTATCTCCGCATCTGGGACACGGTGAGCGCCAATCGGGTCGATCTGTTCGTAGCCAACTCGCACGAGGTTGCCGGACGCATCGCCCGCTATTATCGCCGTCCGGCAAAGGTTATTCCGCCCCCGGTTGATCTACCGCCGTATGAGCCGCAGCCACCTGAAGAGTTTTACCTCGCCGGTGGCCGGTTAATCCCGTACAAACGGCTGGAACTGGCGATTGAGGCATTTAATCGTTTACGCTTGCCGCTAAAAATCTTCGGTGATGGCCGCGACCGCGCCCGGCTTGAGCGGATGGCCGGCCCGAACATCGAATTTTTGGGTTGGGTCGATGAAGCCACCCGCCTCGATCTGTTTGCCCGCTGCCGCGCCTTCATCTTCCCCGGCGAAGAAGATTTTGGTATTACACCGCTCGAAGTGCTGGCTGTAGGCCGACCGGTCATTGCCTACGCAGCCGGTGGTGCGCTGGAAACCCTGATCGAGGGTGTCACTGGTCGCTTTTTCTATCAGCCCACCGCTGCCGCTTTGGCCGCTGCCGTCGCCCTTTCGCGAACTGATACGATTGACCCGCTGGTACTCCGTCACCACGCCGAACAGTTTAGCCGCGAGCGTTTTCTCAACACCTTCCGCAACTTCGTCACCGAAGCATTGACGGCCCAGCGTGAAGGGCGGCTCTTCGAGTTTGAACAGAGCCTGACCGGCCAACGCTTACTGGCCGTCTGAGCGATTATTGTTATGTCTGCTAAATCACTTCATCTCGCACGATGCGGCAAAGTATAGTAAGATGGTGGCGAGAACAACAATGGGAATATTGCACGACTATGGAATTGACAACCCTTCTTCGCATTGTGCGCCGTTTCTGGCTGTTAATGCTCGTACCGGCGCTGATCGCCGGTGGGCTAAGCCTTTGGTTTGACCTGCAACAGCCACCCCGCTACACTGCCACTGCCCGGCTCTTGATTACCTATCCGGCGACAACAGCCACCGACTCGGCAGAAATCTGGCAGATAACCGAATATATTATCGACGATATGCCACAGGTGGTGAGCAGTGCCAGTTTTGCGGCAAAGGTTAGCCCACTGTTGGCGACACGCAACATCAACCTCACCCTGGCCGAGATTCAGCAAGGCTTGCGGATAAATCCGCTTCACCGCGCCGTAGACATCTCCGGCGAGGCATCGTCACCGGCTGCGGCACAGGCATTAGTCGAAGCGGCGATTACCGTGTTACAAACCGAAGGTCTGACATTCTGGGGTCGCACCGACACCCAACTGAGCGTGGTCGTTCTTGATGGTGTCGGCACCCCCCAACCGGCCACATCACTGCGCTCGGTAGTATTTGACGCTGCCTTGCGCACGGCGCTTGGTCTAATCGCCGGGTTCGCGCTGGCAGTTGCTGCTACTGTGCTCTACGAACGCAGGGAGAATCGATTATGGAAATCCGCGACTATGTAAATGTCCTGGTAAAACGCTGGTGGGTAATCGTTCTCACCGCCATCGCCGCCGTGGGCAGTGCCTATGTGATCAGCAAGTTACTCCCGCAAACCTATCGCTCGCAGGCGGTCTATCTGGCGCTGGCCAATCAGGCCGACAACGGCCTGAACATTGTGCTGCGCAATTCGATGAACAGCTACCGCGAGCTGGTGATGCAACCCAGCGTGCTCGACCAGATCAGCCAGCAGATCGGGCTTGACATCAGCGGTGAACGGTTAATGGAAGATGTCAACATCCAGCCGCGTCCTGACGAGCAGAAGATCGTGATCGAGGTCGATTTACCCCGTCTCGATCAATCGCAGGCGCTGGCCGATGCCGTGGGCGAACGGATCGTCGCCGAAGTAAATCGAATTAACGCAACCCTGGAAGGCACCGCTCGCATCAACGTAACCCGGATTCAGCCGGCGCGTCTGGTCGAGATTCGCCCCAACACCCGCATCAACATGCTGGCCGGAGCGATCCTCGGCCTGGTCTTAGGGATCGTCCTGGCCTTCGTGCTCGAATATCTCGACGACACCCTGAAAACGTCTGAAGATGTTGAGCGTTTTGTTGGGCTGCCCACACTCGGCGCTATTCCGCTTAGCGAACGGTAGTAACTCGTCAGTCCGGCCATCTTGTTGCGAGAGTGTAACCCGCGCTATGCATTGGGTTTGAAGGTAGGAGTCATGATCGTGACCTCGTCGTCTGAGCAGGTGCTGATTACCTTGCGCGAACCGGCGTCTGCCGCTGCGGAAGCATATCGCACCCTTCGTACCAATATTCTCTTTTCGAGTCTTGACAAACCAATTCACACTCTGTTGATCACATCAGCCGAACCGACCCCGGAAAAGAGTCTGACCGCAGCGAATCTGGCCGTCACGATGGCCCAGGCCGAACAGCGCGTGTTGCTGGTCGATTGCGATCTGCGCCAGCCGATGCTGCACACGATCTTTGGGCTGGCCAACGAGCAGGGACTGACCAGCGCCATCCTTGACCAGGAAGCACCGCTGGCGATCCAGCCTACTGAGGTGCCAGGGTTGAGCCTGCTCCCAAGTGGCCCGCTTCCACCCCGTCCTGCTGATCTCCTCGGTTCACGGCGTATGGAAGGGCTGTTGCACCGTCTGCGCCAGGCCGCCGACATTGTCATCTTCGACACCCCGCCGGTGCAGAACGTGACCGATGCGCTGGTGCTATCTACCCGTGTCGATGGGGTACTCCTGGTGGTGCAGGCCGGTCGCTCGCGCCGTGATCGCGTGCGCGAGGCCCGTCAAAAACTTGAGAAGGTGAAAGCCAACCTCCTCGGCGTTGTGCTTAGCAATGCTCGCCTGTGAGGTGTATCGCGACAGAAACATCGATACCGTCTCTACCGCGTGAACAGTCAGTATTCGTGCGAGGATGTATGCAACCAACCATTCTCGTTGTCGATGACGAAGCCAGTATTCGCAATGTCGCCAAAGCCTACCTCGAACACGCCGGGTACCGCGTCTTGTGTGCAACGACCGGCCCGGAAGGGTTGCAGATGGCGCTTGAAGAGCAACCTGATTTGATCGTTCTCGATCTGATGCTGCCCGGTATGGACGGCATGGAGATCACTGCCCGCCTGCGCGAGCGTTCAGATGTCTACATCCTGATGCTGACTGCACGGAGCGACGAGATGGATCGGGTTGCCGGCTTGCGCGTGGGCGCTGATGACTACCTTACCAAACCCTTCAGCCCACGCGAACTGGTGGCACGGGTAGAAGCTATTTTGCGCCGGCAACGCAACAAAACGGCCAAAAGCTCGCTGATGCGCTTTACGCATGTCGAAATTGACCCGGAAGCGCGCGAAGCCCGGGCCAATGGTCAACTGTTGGAGCTAACACCGACTGAATTCGATCTCTTGCTGGCCCTGGCCCGCAACCACAATCGTGTGCTCAGTCGCGAAGACCTGATTGAAAAGGTATGGGGTGCTGATTTCTTTGGCACCGACCGGGTTGTCGATGTGTATGTCAGTCAGCTTCGGCGCAAAATCGAGGCCATTACCGGCGAAAATGTTATTCGGACGGCACGCGGCGTTGGCTATCGCTTTGTTGATACACCGGCATAGCGGGGGTCAATGCGATAATGGTGAAGGTGGCAAGCCATGCGCTTCTGGCGGCAACTACGCTGGCAAATGATTGGCGCCCAAATGCTGGTGGTGGTGGTCGGAGTGGTGACACTCAACCTCACCGCCAATATACTGATTGAACAGAGCATCGCCCCCGACCAGGTTGCCACTGTACGTACTGCGGTCGTGCAGGCGCTGACGGTTGCCGCAGTGGCCGCAACCATTGCCGGTCTCACCACCAGTATTCTGCTGGTTCAGGTCATTTTGCGTTCGCTGCGCAGCATTGCCCGCAGTAGTCGCCGCATTGCTGCCGGACGCTACGACGAACGAGTTACGGTACCCGCCAGCGACGAACTACGTGCCGTTGCCGAGAGTTTCAACCAGATGGCCGAGGCACTGGAACAGATTGAACAACGGCGCATCACGATGATTGGCAACGTTGCCCACGAGCTACGCACACCGCTCGCCGGCATTGAAGGCTACCTCGAAGGGTTGATCGACGGCGTACTACCCAACACCGCCGATACGTTCCTCGACATGAAACAGGAAGTACGTCGTCTGCGCCGGCTGGTTGATGATCTTCAGACCCTCTCGCGAGTTGAAGCCGGTCAAATCGCACTCCACTTCACGACCTTCGATGTCAACGACGTCATCCGGCGGGTCGTGGCGCAAATTCAACCACAAGTGCTCGACAGTTGTCTCCAGGTACAGTTTGCCCCCGATCAGCAACCGATCCTGGTTCATGCCGATGCTGACCGCGTCGCCCAAATCCTGCTCAACCTGCTTGGCAATGCAGTACGCTACACCCCAGAAGGCGGTTGTATCACTGTGCGATCCGAACTCAACAACGACAACGTACAGGTCATCGTGGAAGACACCGGGATCGGGATTTCTGCCGAACACCTGCCCTTCATCTTTGAACGCTTCTACCGGGCCGACCCTTCACGTGCCCGTACCAGTGGCGGCAGTGGGATTGGTCTCACCATTGCCCGCCACCTGGCCTGGGCCATGGGTGGCGACATCAGCGCTGCCAGTGCCGGCATCGGCAAAGGAAGCACCTTCACGCTGACATTGCCGCGGGCAGGGTAGAACTTATCTCACAAAGCGGTGCGGTCGTGCTACCCGGCATCGCACAGGCGAATGAACGTCTGCCAATAAACAAAGACTGCCTGTCCTGCTCATAACCCATTTATGCAAGAGAGTCGCTCCGGTCGTTCCATCACACGCTGGATTGGTTGTCTTGCCCGCTTGTCATGTATGTGTCGCAGCGTTTGGAGTGCGGCAGCCATGCTGCCACGCCAGCCGTGCTCACGATCCGGCGTGTGTCACGACGTTTACCCTGCTGGTCATAGGGATGCTGTGTGTTATCGTCACATTCTGTAGTCTGTCAGTAATTGACAACTTCCAGTGTGTCTGAAGCGTCCTGCCACACTGAATATGACAACAACCCCACCTCACGTCGTTCCCCTTCCAACACAACAGGGGAAATACCTGGTATACACCAACCTGCGTTGTGTTGTAAGGAAGAGTGTCGGCAGGGTATAATGCCAGAAGAAGCATCAGAACAACTCACCGTTACCCAAAAGCCTCTGTAACTGGCGCAGCTTTACCGTTGGAGCAAGTTGTGCAAACGCTACAACCCAAAAACCCGTATGTTCGCATTGCCCTCCGTCGTGCTGCCAGAGGTACCGGCTCATCGGATGCATTCCTGGATCAGAGAACCGCTTTGCAATAATTACCGGACTTATCGCAGATACTGCACCACATCCGCTGGGCACTGGTTGGGGCAATGGCACTACGCGCCTATGCTCCAGAGCGTCTTACCCAGGATGTCGATATTATCATTCATGCTCGCGATGAACAGGTAGCACGAGCGGCGTTTACCGCTGCCGGCTATCGCATTGGCAACCCCTTGCCCATCAGCAGATTTACGGCACATCCGCAGGATGAAACCGGTTACAGTATTGATGTACTGGTATTGAATGAACCCTGGCTGGACGAGGCACTGGCACAGCCTGTGTGCGATTGTGCCGGCTTCCCGGTACTGGCGCGACAATTTCTGATCCTGATGAAGCTCCAGGCAGGTCGGGCACAGGATATTGCAGACATCACCCGTCTGCTGCGTCGCACAGATCACACCGAACGCTCAATTGCCCGTACAACTGTAGCCACATATGCCCCCGATCTGATCGACGACTTCGATGCCCTGGTTGTACTGACCGATTTGGAGTTTGGAACCGAATCATCAGCAGCAACGTAGCACTTCTCTGGCAAGGTGACGCCACACAAGAGAACGCTGGTATAGTCCATCGCTCACACTTACTGATGTCTGTGTTGCGTAGTCTGGAGTGTGGAAACCATGCCTTCGCCCTGGCCGTGATCTATGTCAGGCGGGTGTCGCATCGGTCAGTGGCCCATCGGGAGCACAGAAACACGGCATAATCCACTCTGACGTCACCCTTGAGCACGGATGTGCCGAGCCGGTTCTCCCATACCCGTAACCACTCACCAGCGGCTCACTGATAGCGCTTCAGCACGGGAATGCCCCGTGATACCATATCGTTCAGGTGTGCCACCAGGCCGTAGTGCGTCGCCCCCCTACCGTCCAGCGGTGCATCGTTCAGGTGCAATATCAGGATAATAGCTGCCTGGTTTGGCCTAACCTCTATTCTATTCTGCCAGATTTGATATGATGATGCCCATTTGTGAGCAAGAGGCGGGCATAACCTTATAAACTGATGAGATGAACAGACATTATCAGATGATGAATTACGCAACAGCTATCAATCACATTTTTTGCCCATTTTGATCATCCGGTTACACTGGCACACATGCAGAATGCCGACGAGATCACTCCCCTGGCAACACCGGACAGATCGCCGGTCGGTTAGCCGGTGGCGTGATCCCGAAATAGGCCTGCATAATCTGCGTTACCGCCGGCACAGCAATCGTTGACGAGCCATCGTTCAGGTCACCAACACCCTCAACCAGCACAGCCACCACAATCTCCGGGTTTTCGTAGGGGGCAAACCCGACAAACCAGGCGTGGCTTTGCCGCACTAACCGCCCATCCGCCGTCGTCAAGAGTGGGCCAAACTCTGCTGTTCCGGTTTTGCCGGCAATGCGTAAGCCTGAACAGACTTCACGGGCTGCAACACCCAGACCATCGGTGATCGACGCAAACAATCCCTCACGGATCGCTGCCAGGTGTCGGGGGTCAATCGGCACCTGCCCAATGGCCTCTGGCTGCATTTGCTGAATAAGCTGACCATTCTCATCGACAATTCGATCAACCAGATGCGGTCGGTACAGAGTACCATCTGTTGCGACAGCCCCCGCTGCTACTGCCAACTGGAGCGGTGTTACTTCCAGATAACCCTGACCAATCGCTGTGTTATAGGTGTCACCGGTCGTCCAGGCTTCACGTAGAACCTGGGCTTTCCATGCCTGGGTTGGCACCCGTCCACTGGCTTCGCCAACCAGATCAACCCCGGTTGGACGGCCAAAATTGAACCACGACAGCCCTTCCACCAGTTGGTCGATACCGAGACCGGTAATCCGTAATGCTCGCTGATCCAGGTTGATCGCCTGATCGTTCCCGCCCGCTATACTGGCAAAAAAGACATTTGAAGAGAGCCGCAAGGCATCACGAACGTTGATCAGCCCATTATCACGATTACGCACCGAGTTGGGCAAGATGAACTCAGCACCACTGCGCTCGATCAACCGCAGCAAACCGGGATCACGGAGTTGGGTATCTGCCGCGATAATGCCCTGTTGAAGCGCAACTGCACCAACAAATTGCTTGACTGTCGAGCCGGGTGGGTATAGACCGGCAATCGCTCGGTTGGTGAATGGTGCCAGACGTTGCAATGTCTGTTGGGTCTCGGCATCAGGTGGTGCCAGCAGAGCCTGCAACTCAGCGATCCGCGCCGGGTCTACCCAGATGTTGTTATCGTAGTCGGGGAGACTGACCATGGCCAGGATGCGCCCATCACGTGGATCGAGCGCGACTGCTACGCCGGCGACTATCGGTTCATACGCCCGTTTATGCGCTTCCCGTGCTGCTAACCGGCGCTCTTCACCGACATTGATCCAGCGCTGGAGGATGCGTTCGACCTCGGCCTGAAACCGGGTATCGATGGTTAAGATCAGATCATGCCCGTTAGCCACTGCCCGCAGGGTGGTGACCCCGCTGACCGGACGCTGCAACGCATCGACCAGGAGCGAGTCAATCCCCATCTGGCCGCGCAACACCGACTCGTAAGCACCTTCCAGGCCATCTTTGCCAATTTGATCACTCGACAAATAGGGCGGTAAACCAACGCTGGTCGGTTCAATCGATTTTGCCATCAGGCCACAGGTTGGCGCGTTGGCAGTGATGTCAGTCAATGCCCGCAACCAGGAACTTGCCGGATTGACCGCTACCAGCTCACATGCATTGATCCGTCCGACATATCCCAGCAGGTGCGATAATGAAGGTATCTCACCACTTAACGGGTAGCGCCGGCGAAAACCTTCAACGACACGGGCACCGGGCAGATAATTGGCATTTTCGCGTAGTGCCAGTGCCAGTTCCGGTGAAATGTCTTCCTTGATCACAATGGGCTGGTAGCTACGCACATTCGCCTGCGTGAGAAGCTGTTCAATCGGGTTGACCAGCGTTGCCACATCGCGGTACTTTTGACTCACATCTAGCGCCCGCAGGACATCAGATGGTGCGATAGTCATGGTCACAACATCACTTGCCGTCGGCAAGCTGCCAAATGACCTGAGATCGCTGCGCAAGCCGGGTGTGGTGTCAATCGCAGTACCAGGATCAATCACCAGTGTCGCCGGTAATTCGGCAATCTGCGCCAGCCGCGCCAGCGTTAGTGCCCGCTGTTCTGGTGCAGCGCTGGAGGAAGGCAGTTGACCGGGAATAACGGCCAGGTTATAAATCGGCACACTCTCGGCCAACAGCACACCACGGGCATCGAAAATTTCTCCCCGCCGTGGCTGATTGGTGAGGTAACGACGGGTGGTAACTTCGATGTCGGCACCGAATCGCTGCGTATCAGTCTCAATCAGTTGTAGTTGGGCCAGCCGGGATACCAGCACCACCACAACCAGTAACAGGATACTGCGCAGAGCAATCAGTCGTGCCATGGCCGTTCATCACGCTTTCCAGGCAATCGTCTGCATAGAACGCCATCATTGATATTCGGTATTGCGCACCAGTCGATGCACTATGGCCACTACCGGCAGGGTTGGAATAAGTGCTAATAACAACGATGGTAGCATCACAATCAACCCATAGGTCTGCCAGTCACTGATGGGCGGCAGTACGATCAGCCAGAGAACTGCCTCGTAAATCAACGTGCCAAATGCTACTGCCAGCAGCGGCACGATTGGACGTTCAACCGCGAATCGTCGTGTTGCCAGCCCAACAACGATGACCGCCAGCAATTGGGCGATAGCATGACTACCAATCGGCAATGATCCCAGGACATCCAGGGCCAGACCGCCGTAGAAAGCCCACCACAGACTTCGTATCAGCCCACGTACCGGTTCGGCGGTGCTTGATCCAACCAGTGCTCTGGCAATTGCCAACACCAGCAGTATCGGCACAGAAAACCCTGTCGGGCCGGTTAAGAGCGTCACCTGGATCAGTGCGATTACCAGCAGGATCAGCAGCAAACCCAGCTCGCGGGCCAGGCGTTCTTCTAATCGTCTTGGCTGAGAATTACCCACACGTAGCGCACCTGATCCGGATCGACGAATGGCCGAATCTCGCCAATTTGCCGTTGACCTTCCTGACGCACCGCTTCCACAACCCCAATCGGTACTGCGGTCGGCATTGATGCCAGATCGAGTGGAAGATTAAGCGCCCCACTAATACCGGCTGTGACCACGTGATCGCCCTCGCGCATGGTAATACTGCGATCAATCAACTCTACCCGCATCCGTGATCCCCGCTGCCATTGCCCTTGCATCAGACCGAGCGGTGCAGTATCAGCTTGCAGCAAACGCACACTCAATTGACTGCTAATATCGGTAATCATCAAAACATCAGCAGTTCGTGGTCCAACTGCTTCCACCACACCGATCAGCGCCGGTGGCCCACCTGGCTGCTGGCCAATCACAGCCATCCCAACGCGCACTCCATCGTTGGCACCACGGGCAATCGTTAAGACCCGCCGTGCTGCATCGGGGGCGCGAATCATCACCTCTGCGCCCAAAATAGTCCAGGGGTATGATTGCGTAATCGCGAGTTGCTGACGCAAGAAAATATTCTCAACCCGCGCCTGCTCAAGACGCAACACTTCGGCGGCGAGACGGGTGTTTTCCGCTTCAAGTTCAGCAATCCTGGCCTGCATCGTGGCCGCATCACGCGGCGTTGCCCACCACGACAATAGCTCACTGCGGCGCTGGGTTAACCAACCGGCAAGCGGCTGGATCGTCTCTCGTACCATCAGCCGTGCAGGTGCAATCACACCCTGCCGATCAAGGACAATCAGCAGGACACTGACCAATACCAGGCTCAAGGCCAGCGCAAAGACCCGCCAGTAGCCACGGTCACCGGCTACTTCACGCCGCAGTTTTAACGGTCGTTCGTCGAGAAAATCGCGCATGGACTATCTCCGCACCCGCCGCGTCGTCTGGGTGCGCATCAGAATATCCTGGTAGACGCTGTTGTCGAAGTGTTCAACCATCTTCCCTGCCCCCCGTGCCACACACGAAAGCGGGTCTTGGGCGATGTGAACCGGCATTTTGGTCTCGGCAGCAATCCGCTTATCGAGACCGTGTAGTAACGATCCGCCACCGGCCAGCATAATCCCGTGCTCCATAATATCGGCGACAAGTTCGGGAGGCGTCTCTTCCAGCGCAGCCCGCACCTCGGCGACAATCGCATTGACCGGCCCGGCAATCCCTTCACGCAACTCAACCGAGCTGACTTCAATGGCCTTCGGCAAGCCGGTAAGGAGATCGCGCCCACGCAGCACAACTTTGATCTCTTCATCAAGGGGATACGCCGAACCGGCAGCGATCTTGGCTTTCTCTGCCATACGCTCGCCGATCAGCAGATTGTATTCCCGGCGAGCAAATTGAATAATTGCCTCATCGATCTCATCGCCGGCAATGCGGATCGAATGATTGATGACAATGCCACCCAGGGCAATCACGGCAATCTCTGTCGTACCGCCACCGATGTCAACAATCATCGAACCAATCGGCTCCTCAACCGGTAGTCCGGCACCGATTGCCGCAGCCATCGGCTCTTCGACCACGTAAGCCTCACGAGCCTTTGCATTCAATGCCGCCTCACGCGCTGCCCGCTTTTCGACTTCGGTCACACCCGATGGTACCCCAACCACAACCCGTGGGCGCGGATCGATCAGGGGTAGGGCAGCATAGGTATGGGCTTTCTTGATAAAGTAAGCCAGCATCTGCTCGACCACATCAAAATCGGCGATCACCCCATCCTTAAGTGGGCGTACCGCCACGATGTTGGCCGGTGTCTTGCCGACCATCGCCTTGGCTTCGGCACCAACCGCGTGCACCTTTTTCGTGCGGGTGTCAATTGCGACGACCGATGGTTCGCTAATCACAATCCCTTTCCCCCGCACGTGCACCAGGGTATTGGCAGTGCCTAGATCGATACCAAGGTCACGGCTAAAGGCACCAAAGATCGTATTGAAGGGGTTGAGACCCACAGGTATACTCCACGTGTTACCAGGCGGCGAAACCGCTGCCTGAGCCAGACGAATACGCTCCTTACCATCCGGTTAGCCCGGATTACATCGCTTCATTATAGCATACCGCCAAACATTGTCTTTACATCACTGCGCCATCGCGAATACAATAGTTGAACCATTTGACTTTTCGGCGGCTTTGTGACACAATTGCTATGCTGCTTCGTTGCAAGCAAGCGGACGTGTTCGCTGTGAGCATTGCCGTAGGTCAGGTTCGCCCGTCGGATGAAGAACATGCTGCATTCTAAAACTGCGCGGCATTGCTGCTATGGCTTCTGGCTCACGCTGAGCTAGAAGATTTTTGTTGTCGTGAATATCACAAATCTTCCGCAACGACCGGTTTATCCTTTCTCCGCCATCGTCGGCCAAGAGCGTTTGAAGCGCGCACTGATCCTCAACGCGATCAATTCACGGATCGGCGGCGTGCTGATCAGGGGTGAGAAAGGAACAGCAAAATCAACTGCTGTACGTGCGCTAACCCGCCTGCTACCATCAATTACCGTGGTGGTTGATTGTCCGTACAGTTGCGACCCCGACACTCCAGCCGCCCTGTGTGCCGATTGTCAGGAGCGTTTGAAGCAAGGGCCGCTGCCAACGATGGTTCGCCCGATCCGTCTGGTTGAATTACCGGTTTCGGCATCCGAAGATCGAGTTGTTGGTTCGCTTGACCTCGAACACGCGATCACGGAAGGCCAGCGCCGCTTTGAACCAGGACTTCTGGCACAGGTGAATCGTGGCGTTCTGTATGTAGATGAAGTCAATCTCCTCGACGATCACCTGGTAGACCTCTTGCTCGACGCTGCCGCGATGGGCATCAATACGGTCGAGCGCGAGGGGGTGAGTGTCTCGCATCCGGCTCGCTTTATCCTGGTTGGCACGATGAACCCGGAAGAGGGTGAGTTGCGTCCGCAACTTCTCGACCGGTTCGGGCTGGCAGTAGAAGTCGTCGGTCTCACCGATGTCAACGACCGGATCGCCGTGATCGAGCGCCGTATGGCCTATGAAGCTGATCCAATTGGCTTCATCCAGCAATGGCAGGCTGCCGAGGAGACGTTAGCCCAGCGGATTGCTGCTGCCCGTGCGTTGTTGCCCCACGTGCGGATTGATCGCACCGATATGGCAGTAGTTGCCAGCCTGTGCATCGAAATGGGGGTCGATGGTCATCGGGCCGACCTGACCATTCTGGAGACGGCGCGCACCCACGCTGCCTGGAGTGGCCGACGCACACTGGTAGCCGAAGACATTCGTCTCGCTGCCGAGCTGGCGCTGCCACATCGTATGCGTCGCCAACCGTTCGGTGAAGTCAAACTTGATGAGCAACGATTGGCGAGTATTCTCGATCAGTACGGGAAACGGGCAGAAGAGGTGAGTGTGCAGGCGGAAGTAAAAAAAAACCCTGACCTCACCGATGTGAGCGAGACGAACGACGAAGGTGGCAACGAGAGTGGCGGAGGTAGTACAACCATGCCTCTCGGTGGTGCCGGGCAACCAGAAGCGACAGCACCTGTAAGCGAACAGCAGACCGGTGGAACACAACACCGTGCCGGCGATCTGTTTAAGCCGCGTCGCCTGGAAGCAACACCCGACCGCACCCAACGACGTGCACCCGGACGACGTTCACGCTCGCGCACGACACGGAAGCAGGGCCGCTATATCACGAGCCGCCGTGCCACAAAGGTAACCGATCTGGCGCTCGATGCGACCTTGCGTGAAGCAGCTATCTACCAGCGCAAGCGGCGTACCGAGTTGTTGCATACCGTTGGTATGCCCCACCGGCGCCGACCGAAGATACTGATTAAGCGTACCGACCTGCGCCAAAAGGTGCGGGTACGCCGGACACGCAATGCGGTCTGTTTTGTGGTGGATGCCAGTTGGAGTATGGCTGCCGAAGAGCGGATGCAGGCAACGAAAGCGGCTGTTCTCTCGCTGCTGCGCGATGCGTATCAACGCCGCGACCAGGTTGGTCTGGTCAGTTTCCAGCGCGATTACGCTCGCGTGCTCCTGCCGCTCACCAATAGCGTCGAACTGGCGCAACGGCGCCTGCAATCGATGCCAACCGGTGGCAAGACGCCATTATCGCGTGGGATGCTAACCGCGTTCGAGTTGCTTGAGCGGGCGCGCCGCCGTGATGCAGAGGTAGTACCGCTGATGGTTCTATTGACCGATGGTCAGGCAAATGTCTCTATCTCCGATCTGCCGCCTCAACAAGAGGCGTATCGGATTGCCGAGATGATTGCTGAACATCAAATTCATGCGATTGTCATCGATACCGAACACCCACACTTTGAACGAGGGCTATCACGACGACTGGCAGAGTATCTGCGCGGAACATACTACCGGCTGGAAGATCTCCATGATGATGGTCTGGTGAGGGCTGTACGGCAACAGATGAGATCATAACTATTGTCGGTGAGCGTCGGGCAATTCTGTTGTCAGATGCTACAAGCATAATTGGGTAACCTGTCATTACGCGAGGAGGAAGGTAGGCAATGACGGATCAGGTACGTAGGGAAGAGGTCGCTGCGGGCGAGCTGCCTGACACACCTCACACGGCAGCCAGCGCTCCGGCGGCTGAAGCTGCCGTCGCTGCACACGAACAGGCGGCGGAGGCGGCAGCGCCTACCCCTGAAGAGGAGGCGGTTTTGCCCGCCGCCACAGGGGAGGCTGACGCTTCAGCAACGGCCCCAACCGCAGCGGGTGAGAGCGCCTCAAGCGGCTCTGAGGCAACGGGCGCCAGCTTTACACCGGTCAGCGATGATCAACCACACAAGCCGCGACGGCTGAAAGACCTGCAGCCCGGTATGGAGCTGGAGGGGAAGGTCACCTCGATTGCGCTCTATGGAGTATTCGTTGATATTGGCGTTGGTCGTGATGGCCTCGTACACATCTCCGAAATGAGCGACCGTCGCATCGAGACACCTTCAGAGGTAGTTCAGATCGGTGATACGGTGAAAGTGTGGGTCAAGAGCATTGAGCCAGAAGCACGTCGGATTAGCCTGACGATGCGTGATCCTGCGCGGGCCGAAACCCCACGGCGGGCGCGTCAGCCTCAGCCACAACAGCAGCAACCGCGCCGACAAGAGGTTGATCGCGAGAAGCTGGCTGCACTGCGTGTCGGTGATGTGGTCGAAGGAGTGATTACCGGTTTCGCACCTTTCGGGGCATTTGCCGATATCGGTGTTGGCAAAGATGGCTTAATCCACGTCAGCGAACTGGCCGAGGGTCGGGTCGAGAAACCAGAGGATGCGGTCAAAGTTGGCGAGCGCTATCAGTTCAAGATCCTTGAGATTGATGGCGAAGCTGCCCGTATCAGCCTGAGCCTGCGGCGAGCACTCCGCACGCAACGCATGCAGCAGCTCGAGACCGGCCAGATACTCGAAGGCACGGTGAGCGGTATCGCTCCCTTCGGTGCATTCGTCGACATTGGGGTTGGCCGCGACGGCCTTGTCCATATCTCGGCGCTTGCCCCTCATCGGGTAGAGAAAGTTGAAGATGTGGTCAAGGTTGGCGACAAGGTCAAGGTGAAGGTGCTCGGCGTTGATCAGCAGAGCAAGCGGATCAGCCTGACCATGCGGCTCGAAGAGGAGCAGCCTGCTTCTGAGACCACCACCGAACCAGCGACCACTCCTGCCGAGCCTGCGCCAGCCCGTGCCGGTCGGAGCAATATGGAGCGGTTTGCCGCCGCAGCCCAGGCCGCTCGTGAGCGCAGCGAGCGCGGTGAGCGTGGCGAGCGCGGTGAACGCAGTGAGCGTGGCGAGCGTGGCGAGCGTGGCGAGCGTAATGAGCGGCGTGACCGCCGAGACCGCCGGGCAGCGCAGACAGCACCTGAAACCTATGTCGTTGGTGAAGACGATGACGAGACCTTTGAGGGTAATGCAACCCTCGAAGATCTGCTGACCAAGTTTGGTGGCTCCAGTAACCGCCGCGACCGCGACCGTGACCGTCGCCGCCGTGATTACGACGACGATGAAGACGACATGGAGCGACCAACCAATCGGCGGCAGCGTGACGCAATCCGCCGCACGCTCCAGCAGATTGGTCACGACGAATAAGTCTGACTGTTGAAAACCTGTTGCCTGCCAGCCTGCGGGTTGGCAGGCAACTATTTGACATCAATCTGCCGTGACGGGTATAATGGCATCAGCTTTTGGCATGCTATAAATAACACCTTGAGGAGTACATACAATGCCGAAACGAACCTGGCAACCAAAGCGCATTCCGCGCCGCCGTAAGCACGGCTTCCGGGCGCGCATGGCAACCAAAGATGGACGCGAAGTTCTTCGCCGCCGACGCCTGAAGGGGCGCTGGAAATTGACCGTCAGTGATGAGCGGCGAGCTGTGCGCCGCGGCCACCGCTAAGCGCAGAATGGGACGGGTTATCACCAACAGAACCGGGCAGCACGCTGGAGCAGCAGGTCATCTGTCGGCGATAACCCGTTTGTTTTCTTATCCATGCGACGTGCATATCGGCTACGCCGACCCGAACAGTTTCGTCGTGTGCGTCAGGAAGGACGCACATTCACCTCGCCGTGGCTCATTCTCACCGTCGCACCGGCTCGACGACGTACCTTACGCTGCGGCTTCGTTGTCAGTCGCCGTGTCGGCGGCGCCGTACAACGCAACCGTGCCCGCCGTCGTGTGCGCGAAGCTGTGCGCTTGCTGCTCCCACGACTGACAGCCGGTTACGATATGGTGTTCACCATTCGCACACCAGAGGTGATTGACGCACCGTTCACACAATTGCAGGACGATATTACTGCGCTACTGCGGCAGGCCTGTCTCCTGCCGGCACCCACGAATGAAACAGTGTCACCGGTTTCAGATACACCACTTCCACAACACGAACGAGGATCGCAATGAACATTTGGTCGGCATTTGTTGGATTGCTTGAACAACTCTTACTCTTCTTCTCGTCGTTGACCGGCAATATGGCGCTGGGCATTGTGCTCTTCACGATTGCCGCCCGTCTCTTCATTTTGCCGCTCACCCTCAGCTCACTCCGCTCGAGTCGCCGGATGCAAGAGGTGCAGCCGATTTTGAAAGAGATTCAGCGCAAATACGGCAAAGACCCGCAACGGCTGCAAGAAGAGACCCTGCGCGTTTACCGTGAGCACAAAATTAATCCGGTAGGTGGATGTCTACCCCTCCTGTTACAATTGCCGATCTTCTTTGGCGTTTATCAGGCGGTCTATCACCTGATGGTGCCTGAGCAGCGGGTGAATCTGAGTGCGGCGGCGGCTGAAATGTTGAAAGACGAGCGGCTGGCTCAGATCCTGGCTGCCCCCTTCTTTGGTATGGATCTGGGTGTACCGGCGTTCGGGCCGAATGGTTTTGCCGGTTTTGCGTATCTGATTTTGCCGGTGCTTTCAATTGTTTTACAGTTGATGCAACAGTTGATGGCTACACCACGAGTCCAGGATCCGCAACAGAAAGCCTTTACGCAGGCAATGTTGATTATGCCGTTTGTCTTCGGCTATATCGCATTCACCTTTCCAACTGGAGCAGTGTTGTATTGGGTAGTCAGCAGTGTTGTGGGTGTTGTGCAACAGTACTTCACGTCAGGTTGGGGATCGCTGGCCAATTACCTGCGCTTCCTGCCACCCGATAATCGTCCAACACCAACGTTAGCACTGGCATCAGCATCGACAGGAAGCACGTCTGAAAGCCAACCCGAAACGCCAAAAATTGATTTCTGGTCAGTTATGCGTCCATTAACCGAAGCAGCCGTGGAGGAGAGTGATCCGACGCACACGGAACAGCGCCCTTCACGCCAGCACCCCAATCCCCGTCGCCGTCGTTAGCAAGATTTGTAAGACGGTCACCATGACCGAGAGGTGTCTATGAAGCGCATCGAGATCAGCGCACGCACCGTCGCCGAAGCTGTCGAGCTGGCGCTCGCCCAACTGGGCCGTGATCGTGACGAAGTTGCGATTGAAGTCCTGGACCCGGGTGAGAATGGTGATGAAGCATTGGTGCGTGTCACTGTTGTTGAAGACGAGGAAGAGGCGCCATCAGTAGAAAAAGTGAGCGAAATTGCGCAGCGTGTTCTTGAAGATCTGCTCGAGCGCATGGATATTCACGCCTATGTGACGGCGGTCATTTCGCATGCCACCGGCCCAAATGGCGAACCTGAAGCAACGATCACGCTCCATGTCGAAGGCGCTGATGAAGAAGCAATGGGTCTTTTGATCGGACGGCGCGGTGAGACTCTCCGCTCCCTACAGTTTTTACTCAATTTGCTGGTGAGCCGCCGCGTGCAGAAATGGCCACAACTGGTGGTTGATGTTGGCAATTACCGCCAGCGCCGCCAGGAATCGCTGGAAAGTCTGGCCCGGCGGATGGCTGAACGGGTAAGGCAGACCGGTCGGCCAATTATGCTGGAGCCAATGGCAGCTTACGAACGACGAATCGTTCATCTCGCCCTGCGTAACGACAAAACAATTTATACCGAAAGTTCAGGTGAGGGCGAGAATCGTAAGATTGTGATCTATCCCGCCAAGCATTCGTAAAACACGATTGATTGATGAAAGAGCCAGCGTTACCCGGCGTTGTGCCGGGTAACGCTGGCTTTATAATGCACAGTTCACACAGGAAACCAACCGGAATGGTGATCGGGCAGATACTGCTTTTGCCCCCTTATATTAACCTGCGTGATATGGTCTGGTTCCGTAGGGGCGGGTTGTAGGGGCGGGTTCAGAACCCACCCCTACGTGGTACATATACCTGCTCACTTTACCATGCGAGGGAATGCGGCGAACAGAAAGGGGACATCCCGGATCGCACCATGGCATCGTGTGTTTCGGGTTTGATATTAGAACCTGTTTCAAAAAACATCTGCTATGAAGGTATCTCGTTCATTGCCGACCGATTCCATGATCGTGACGAGCACACCCGGCATCCGCGTGACCAGTCAGGTCAACGACGTGACACGTGCCAGATCGTGAGGACGGCTGGCGCGGCAGCATGACTGCCGCACTCCAACCGACGCAACACGCGGATGATGAGCGCCCGGGACGACCATCAATCGCTAAGGTCAAGCGCGAGCCGCACTCCAACCGACGCAACACGCGGATGATGAGCGAGCAAGGCAACCAATCCGGCGCGTGATGGCACCGGCGATGGTTATGAGAGCGCGACAGTACAGCTTTTATGAAATAAGTCCTAGTCTTCCCCCAAACGATTCATCATTGCCTGTGCCGCATGGCGAAAATAGTTCTCCATCACCGAACGGGCCGGCTCCGGAACACCGGCTTCATTGAGCGCGGCCAGCATATGTTCCAGCCAGGCATCACGCTCACGTGGTCCGATGGGAAATGGCGCATGCCGCATACGTAACCGTGGATGTCCGCGACGCTCGCTGTATGTGCGCGGACCACCGAAATATTGCATCAAGAAGAGACGCTGATGCTCTTTGCCCGGTTCGAGATCGGCTGGAAAAAGATGGCGCAAACGTGGGTCGGCTTCCACCCGCGCATAAAAAATATCGACGATCCGCCGAAAGGTTGCTTCACCACCTATTTGCTCGTAGATCGTTGGCTCACTCATTATGTAAACCTCTCCATAGTGTGGTTGAACGTCATGCACGATTGCATGCTACCATGAGAAGCCATTTTGATTCCTATAGCACTGAGTTCACCTGAAACCTGCGTGCAGAGAGACACCCGTATGAGCTATGAAACCCTGACGATCACGTCACGCCGTTTACGTCTGACAGTCCTGGCAGCCGGAGGCCCGCGTATCCTCGCGTTGCACCTCGACAACGGCCCAAACCTGCTGGCCGAAACACCAAACGCCCGCTGGGAGACGCCGTGGGGCGAGTTTGTTCTCCTCGGTGGACATCGGCTCTGGCATGCGCCTGAAGCTTTTCCTCGCAGTTACTGGCCTGATCTCAATGGTCCTGCGGCAGAACAGATCGATCACGGCGTCACGCTGCGCAGCGCCGTTGATCCGGGATATATCGCGAAGAGCCTGACTGTAACCCTTGATCCTGAACAACCACGGTTACATCTGCAACACACACTCACCAACCATGGGCTGTGGCCGGTGGAACTGGCGCCGTGGGCGATTACCCAACTGGCACCGGGAGGAAAAGCGATCTTACCATTACACAACGGCCAGCCCCCTGCCAATCCCTTGCTTCCCAATCGCCAGATCGCCTTCTGGCCCTACACCCCTCTGCCCGATCCACGACTCGCCTTCTGCGATGACTTCATCCTGATCGACACCGCGATTGCCGGGCCACCGGCCAAAGTGGGAGCGCATAGCGCTGCCGGCTGGTTGGCCTATCTCCACCAGGCGACCCTCTTCATCAAACGAACGGTGTACCAGCCTGCTGCCCATTACCCGGACAACAACTGCAATCTTGAAATCTATTACGACCGCGGTTGTACCGAACTCGAAACACTGGCCCCGCTCTGCCGCCTCGATCCCGGCGCTTCGGTGAGCCACACTGAAATCTGGCAGGTTATTCCCTGGACGGACGACCTGGATCAGTCTGATCTGTTTACAACACTCGCCCAAAGAGCAGCAGAGATGGTATAATGTCAGTACATAACACGTCAAAATTGCAACTGTGATGCAACAGACAGAACATCCCGACAGAGCGCTGACCGCGCTCTGTTTCGTATGCTCGTTGCAAATCATACTACGAACTCTATCGCAGACGTGATCAGAGACCGGCCAGATTCCTGTTATTATATTGCAACGAACCGTCAAACTCTACTGCGTTGACAAACGTCAAAACACGGCTTACACAGTATCAGAAAGGCATCAGACTGCAATACGAGCCTGATGCATATGAGAAAAATTTGTTGACACATGCGGATATTCGTGCTACTATTGCGGTACAGGCCAAAATCAGCGGGAGGAAGAAGGGTTTTGGCTTTTAAGCAAAAACTTCATGTCGTGTTCGATTGCAGACCTCATTAACACCGTTTTGTGGCGGTCGTTACTAGCCGAGCAGTAGCTCCTGGAAAGGCCCTGATGCGCACTCTAATCTTCACCGGCAAAGGTGGCGTTGGCAAGACAAGTGTCGCCGCAGCAACAGCTCTCCGGGCCGCCGATCGAGGCTTGAAGACGCTAGTCATGAGCACCGATCCGGCCCACTCGCTGGCCGACTCGCTCGATCTGGAAGGGCCACTCGGCCCGGAACCGGTTCGGATTACCAAAAACCTCGATGCGCTTGAAGTGAGCATTTATCACGATATCGAGAGCAACTGGGGTATCGTGCGTGAGCACTTCGCGCAACTGATGGCCGAGCAGGGCGTACAGGGCATTCTGGCCGACGAGATGAGCGTCCTGCCAGGTATGGAAGAGGCTTTTCCGCTCATCCGCATCAAGAAACACAAAGAGCGTGGCGACTACGATCTCCTGGTGATCGACTGCGCACCAACGGGAGAAACGCTGCGCCTGCTCTCAGCCCCCGAGACGTTCAAATGGGCAATCAACATGCTACGCGGTGCCGAGCGCTACGTCATCAGGCCGTTGATCCGGCCCATGAGCAAGATTACGCCCGGCCTTAACAAAATGGTTGCCCCACCCGAAGTCTATGATGCGGTTGATGAGATGTTCCGCCAGATGGAGGGGGTAACGGCAACACTGGCCAACCCGCGGGAGACATCGATCCGCCTGGTGATGAACCCGGAAAAGATGGTCATCAAAGAGAGCCAGCGCGCCTTAACCTACCTGTCGATGTACGGTATGACCGTCGATATGGTAGTGGTGAACAAGATTTTGCCCCTCGATCAGGATAGCGGCTATCTGAACCACTGGCGCGATGTGCAACAGCGCTATCTCCAGGATGTTGAACATGCCTTCGTGCCGTTGCCTATCCGGCGGGTACCGTACTATCCCGAAGAAGTGGTGGGCCTGGAGAAGCTACGCCAGATGGGAGATGACATTTACGGCGATATGGATCCAACTGCCGTGCTCTACGACCGGGCACCGCTGGACATTGCCAAAGTTGGTGATAAATCGTACCGGGTCAAGATCCGCCTGCCATTCGCTGATGTGTCGCAGCTCGATCTGTATCAGAACGGCGACGAGCTGGTGATACAGATCGGCGACTTCCGGCGGGTCATTACGCTGCCGACCAGTCTGGCCGGCCTGGAAGCCGGTCAGGCCGAGATGGAGGGTGAATGGTTGATTGTCCCCTTCATGGCGCCGCAAATGGCGCAACGCTGAGGCAGCCTGAACTGTGGGGTTTCTCGGAGGCTTGCCTCCGGTGACCTGAATAATGGAGTCCGTTTGATAAGGAGGTGTGTGCATGGCGACGAGAGGCTGGTTCTCGGAGTCGTCGGCGCAGGTGGCGCAAATCGGCGACATCATGTTCCAGGGCCACTGGCAATGGGTCTCGAATGCGCTACAGGCCACCGCGGCAGCGGTTGACAACATCAACCGCAATGCTTACCCGGGCGTGTCCCGGAGCGGCTCGGGCGAGGGAGCGTTCAGCAGCAGCCCGAGCAACGGCTTCCGTCCGAAGCGCATTCGCTCGCGCTTCAACCGCTAGGCTGGCGGGCAGGCGTGAGGCGTGCGTTCTGTCGCCTCACGCCGATCCCTCGGGAGCGTTATGATTAACCTGCTCTACTACAGTCATACCACCGTACCGGCTCATCTGGAAGAGATTACGCGACTGGATGTGCTCGATCCTGACGAGCAAGTGCTGGTCGCGATAGATGGCGTTTTGGTCGATCAGCAGGGACAGCGGCTGAGCGGCCCAACGCTGCACGATTATTGTCTGATCACCGACTTGCGGGTGATCCTGTGGGCACGAGATTATGGCCGGCATTTGTGTTATGCCTTTCCATTGCATGAGCTGACGTTGATTGATGGGCGCGGGATTGATCCGATCCACGGCGCAGTGACGATGGGCTTTAGCGCGCCAGATACCGATGATCAGATTTTTACGCTGACTCTGGTACCACAGGCGTATGTGCCGGCATTGATGGTGTTGTTGCGTACAGCCGCCGAAACGGCAAGATCGGCGCTGGCTGCCGGCATCGATGCCCGGCAAGCCGCTCCTGATGTGATGACAGCGCTCGGTGCTGCTATTTATGGTTCCGAAGATGCGTTGCGCATAGATGAAACTCCATACCGCTGGCCGGGAGGTGCTGCACGTACCCCGGCAGCGCCAAATGCACTCTTTGCGATTGATCCGGCTAACCTGCCGCCAAATCAAATCTTTACCGCTGGTCGCCTCGCTCGTTCGGCATGGGACACGCTGCGGCGCACGTTGCGCGAGGCGGATTTGCCATTTGATTTAAGTCCGACCAGTATTCGTGAATTAACCGATGCTATTCGTGCTGTCAATGATTTGGTTCAGACTGTCGCAAATAATCCGGCAGCTCAACAGATTGCGCTGGCGTTTCTTAACCGGCAGATGGGGAATCAGCAGTCAACTGCGCCTTCTCCACCGGTTGAGCCGCCCACGCCTGAAGCAACACCAGCACCGCACCGCTACCACGAGATTCCGTTGCGCCGACGTGCCACACCCTCTCGCGAACCGGCAATGACTCAGCCGACTGCAACGGCTTCATCTCCATTGAATATCACGGATCGGCGCGAGATTCCGCTCCGCCGTCGGACAACCCCTCTTCACCGCACGTCGCTGGCAGCGTTGAGTGGATCGGGTGATGCCGATCAAGATCGAACGACATAAGTGTTGCAATCATCGGCGGTCGCAACCGCCCAAGGAGCAGGTATGAGACCATTTCTCGGTGTTAATGTGAGTATGGCCAGCGTCGAAGAGATGCAGCAGCGCGGTTTGCTTGAAGAAGGCGAGACCCTACTGGCACTGTTCGATGGTACGCTCCTCGACGAACAACGACGTCGCATTGGTGGCCTCGCGCTCGCCGATTTCGTTGCGCTGACCGACCGGCGGCTGATTCTGTGGGCGCGTGGGTTTTTCAATGATACTGTTGATGGCTTTCCGTGGAGTGATGTTGATGTGGTTCGTGCCGAGACCTGGGATCCGTGGCACGGGCGGGTGAGCCTGGCCCTGCGGATACCGGCAACACCACCGCGCAAACGCCGGGTGGCCCTCGGCGAAGTACAGGAAGCCGGTCAGCCGGAGCGCGTCATTATCAATACGCTCGATTATATGCCGGTTGAGGACGTCGATGTGCTGGCCAAAATGGTGGCCTGGGTTGGTGATCAGGTAGTAGCCGGTGTCACCGGTGAAGAACTGATCAAGGCATTTGAAGCAGAATTTCCGGCAGTTGAGCGGAAACCGCTACCGCCATTTTTCCTGGCTTCTGAACCAGCACCACCACCGATGCCAGAGCCGGCACCGCAACAACCAAAGAAGAAGCCATGGTGGAAGTTTGGCGCGGCTGATAAGGAAGAGGAAGCAACACCAGCCTCGCCGGGGAACCTGATTGCGGCTTACGAACGTCAGCGTAGCGGTAGTGGCGTGTCGCCAGAGACACCGCCGGCACCGGTTGGCCCGTTGCCGACACTGCCCGAACAGCCAAATATGTACGAGGTGAGTCGTTCGTTGCGCCTGATGCTTGAAGTTCCGCGTGGTCTTGCCCGCGGGATGCGGCGAGCGAGTGAAATCCTGAGTGGCGCAACCGAGTTGATCAATAACATGCAAGACCCACGGGTACGGCGCAATGCGATGCGTGGTCTCTATTACGCTGCGGCGCAGCAAGAGGCTGAAGGTGGCCCACTGGCACCGGTTGGACCGGTCGTGCGGGCGGCAGTACGGTTTGCCGAACCCACCGAACAACAATCGGCTGCTGAGCCACCCCAACGGCGGATCGCCGTTCGGGCAGCAGTCCGTCAATCATCGCCAGCCCCTGCGCCAGAGCCGACGACAACCGCTCCGGCTGCCACAGACAACCCGGCCACCCCGGCGAACCAACCGGTACGGCGGGCCATCAGTATCCGTCGTTCGGAGACACCTGATAGTGGACAGGATGGGTCTGTGCCGGTGCGACGAATTGTTGTTAATCGCACCGACCGCCCGGCAACGGTGAGTGGCAGTGGGACAGGCATCACGCCTGAAACACGTAACGGACACAACGATAGCGATGCGGAATAAGGTAATGGGGTTGGGGTATCACAACACAGCAGGCACATGAGGAACTATGACGCGCGTCATTATCTACTCCGGGAAAGGTGGCACCGGTAAGACAACCCTCTCGGCGGCAACTGCGGTGATGCTGGCGCAAGCCGGTCGCCGAACACTGGTGCTGTCGAGCGATCCGGCACACTCGCTGGCCGATGTGATGGGGATCGCGATTAGTCGTGATCGACCAACGCCACTGGCACCTCATCTTTATGGCCTTGAGGTGGATACCATTTACGAGTGGCGTCAAAATCTGGGTGGTTTCCAACAATTCGTAACTGCCACCTATTCGGCCCGAGGGATCGAACGCTCGACGGCTGCTGAGCTGGCTAATCAACCCGGCCTCGATGAAATTCTGGCTCTGCAACGAGTAATGGACGAGGCCCAGAGTGGACGTTGGGACGCGATAGTGCTTGATACAGCACCTACCGGTAATACCCTGCGGCTCCTGGCGTATCCCGAGATGATTATCGGTGGCGAAGCCGGCAAACGCCTCTTCCGGGTGTATCGTGGAATCGCGAATGTTGCGCGTCCTTTCCGCCGCGATCTGCCCGACGACCGCTTCTTTGAAGAGGTTGGTAAACTGCTGGAGCGGATGGATCAACTGGCCAATTTTTTAGTCAGCTCGAATGTATCGGTACGGCTAGTATTGAATCCTGAACGATTACCCCTGCTCGAAACCCGACGGGCGTACACCTTCCTGAGCCTGTATGGCTTGCAATTGGATGCCGTGTTGGTTAATAAGATTTTGCCCCACCGCACCGATCTCGGCCCATACTTTGACTACTGGGTAAATCTCCAGCAGCAGTACCTGGCCGAAATTGAAAGCAGTTTTGCCCCAACACCAATCTTCCGCACGGTGTTGCAGGGTGGCGAGCCGATTGGGGTTGAGGCGCTGCTACACGTGGGCCGGCTGACGTTTGGCGAGGTTGATCCGGGCGCGCTGTTATACGACGAACGTCCGATCTGGCTGGAGCAATGGAGTGATGATGGCGAGCCTGGTCAGTACGATCTCTGTCTGCGCCTGCCATTTCTTGATCCCGGTGAGGCAATTGAGGTCAGCCACAGTGGCCCCGACTTGACGATTGTCGTTGGTCGCCTGGAGCGTACCATCGCCTTGCCGCGCGTTTTGTACGACTGCACCCTTGGTGATTATCGGTACGAAGATGGAGTGTTGCGCCTGGCCTTCTACGAGGCAAATGTCGTGCGCACCGCCAATAAGCAGCAAGTTGAAGCAGCCTGAGCAAACTGGCTTGCTCAGGGTCGTATGGTTGATTATGCCGGTTGCCTTGAGCGCCGGTCGCGAGCACTCGCATGCGCACACTGATCTTTACTGCTCATCATCAACTCCAACAGAGCGCGGCTGCGCTCGCAACAGCCTGTCACGCCGCCCGTCGCGGCTATCGCACGCTGCTGGCGTCGAGTGGGCCAGGACACCTGATTGGGCATCTGTTGCACCAGAGCCTCGGCGCCCGCCCACTCGAACTTGAACCGAATCTCGCGGCAATGGAAATCCATCCCCACGAGGAGGTCGCACGTCGTTGGGAACAGGTGCGCCCCTCGCTTCGGAGTGGGTTGGTTGCCCGTTTGCGTGACCTCGGCCCCGATGAATTGCCCGCTTTTCCCGGTATTGATGCGGTGGCAGCAATGCTGGTTGCCGAACGTGCCCGGCAGTCAGGGCGCTTCGACCTGCTGATCCTTGATGGCCCGGCACCCGATGCACTGATCCGGGCACTGACCCTACCGGATGTGTTGCGTTGGGCAGTCCGTCTCATTTTCGGCCTCGACCGGGGGCCGGGAAAATCACGTGCTTCTCAGGAACAGGCAATGATCCCGGCGGCTATTCTGGCCCCAAGCGCCACTGCCCCCCTGCAGGAATTGCGCATTGAGCTGGAGACCCAACGGGCACGGCTGGAAACCGAAAGCGGTGCACGGGTGCGCATGGTTGTGCTGCCACCAGAGTTGCGCCTGCCGCCACTACGCTCGGCTTTAACCGCCTTTGGCCTTTATGGAATGGCCAGTGATGAAGTCATTGTGAATGGCTCACCCGATCAGGTTGATGATGAGAGCCGCCACGACTTTAGTCACGAAACCAGTCGGGCCAGACCGTTGCTGCGGATTGGACAGCTTGATCTAACGCCAACTGATCGGGATTCATGGGCTTTGCGCGGGGCAGCACTCTACCGCGATGGCGACATCTTTGCGACTGAGCCGCCGCGTCCACAAAGCAGCGAGCGAGACATGCGCCTCCTGATTCCATTCCTCGATCCCAAAGCGCTTGACATTGCTGTGGCCAGTGAAGAAGTCGTTGTCCAGCTCGGACAGATGCGTCGCCATGTACTCCTGCCTGGCCTGGTGGATGGTGGTCGGTTACGGGCCAGAGTTGAAGGGGAACAGCTTCGGTTATGGGTAGAATAGCGAAGGGGGCGCGTATGTCAGTCCTTGCCCAACCTGTTCCGTTTGAGCGACCGCCGGCGCGACCGGTTGATGCGCCACCAACGGCAAAGTATGTCGCCTACGCGAATGAAGTGGCAACCCGCCTTGCCGGTCGCCTGAGTGGCCGTGAGCGGCGACGACTGGAAGGCGAACGAGCGCTCCTGGCCCGTGCCCGATTTATTGAGTTGAACGGTGTTGTGCATCACTATCAAGACGTTGGACCTTCTGATGGTCAGCCACTCGTCCTGATCCACGGTTGGGACTGTTCGTCGTTTTGGTGGCACCACGTGGTTGATCCGCTGGCTCAAGCCGGCTATCGCGTGATCAGCTACGACTTAAAGGGACATGGCTTTTCGGATACCGATCCACGTCAGAATTATACGGTGGCCGGCTTTAGCGCCGATCTCCAGGCGTTAATCCGCGCACTCGATCTCGGTGCGGTGCATCTGGCCGCTTTTTCGCTCGGTGCGTTCGTCGGGCTACACGTCGCCGCACATCACCCGGATATGGTACGTTCGCTCATCTTCTTCAACTTCAGCCTGCTACCGTACAACAAACTGGCATCAGCGTTTGTGCCGCGTCTGCTCGATGTCGTATTTAATCGAGTGCTACGACCAATCGAACGGCGAAACCTGTGGTGGCTCCCGTTCATCTACGCACGACTGGTCATGGCGCAACATACACCGTCAATCAGCGACATTCGACTCGGCACGCTAGGGCTACGCTACTGTGATCCGGCAGCAGTCCGGGTATCGGCAACCGAATTGTCGCGCCCGGAGATTCTCAATGCAGTGGCCGAACAGGCACGCATGATCCGCCAGCCATTGTTGCTGGTAGCCGGCGCGAATGATCCCATTATGCGTCCGGCTGATGGCCGCAAACTGGTTGCATTAACTCCAAACGGCTCGTTCCTGGAAGTACCAAAATGTGGTCATTTGATTTTATTTGAGTTGCCCGAACAGGTTATTCAGATTATGCGCCTCTTTTTGAAAAGTGTTCGCTAGGGAGGGTCGTCTATGCAATTGTTGCTTCGTTCCGGCGGTCAGCAATTGATCATTGACATGGAACGTGCCGATGACCGTCCGCTGACGGTGGGCCAGTATACGTACCGTCCACGCCGCCTGGCCGGCAAGGTGCGACGGCTGGCGACCAAAATGTGGCCCGATCTGCCGCCGACAGTGCTCGCCGAACGGCTCACCTTCGAGGCCATGGATACCGTTCGCGACACTGCCTGGAGCGATAGCGGGAGTTTCTCACCACGTTCCGGTTCAGTAGTCCTGCTGGGTCGCTGGGACGAAGATGGTAGTGTTGGTATTGCACTCCACGAACTGGCCCACGAGATGCATCTGTACCACGGGGGATACGACGATAGCGACGGTGTGGTACGTGAAGCCGTGGCGATGCTGGCCGAGCGAGAAGCCGGTCTGCGCCGCACCTTTGAACGCGAACCGTACCACTCGGCATGTCAGTTAGTCGAGCAGTTGGAGTCGTTGTCTGCTTTCAATCGCCTCTCATTTCCCAAGCGTTGGGCAGAGGTGATCAGCGTAACCTCGATGGTTGGATTGGCCGATCTGGTGAACTATTACCTTGATCGGAGTGAACGCCTGGGGCTGGCCCGCTGGCTGGATCGGTTAACCAAAAATATTGACGTGCGCGATCAACTGCTGGCCCGGTTAGCAACCACATCATTACGCTACAGTCTGGCATTACGCCGGGTATTGATCAAAAAACTCGTGCGCTGCAAGCCCGAAACACCGGTGGAACAGCTACTCTACGTGCTCGACTCGATAGCAACACTTGATCGTCGCTATCCCAACGATGATCTGGAACAGATTATCAACTTCTGCTTTGCACCGTATGTGCCGCAACGTCGCCGTCTCTTTGCCTTTGGCTCGTGATAGAGAGGAGCGGGTATGAATCGCTTCAATGAGGACAACGACACCGTTCGCTGGCTACCCGGATTTGTCCGCCGATGGTTTGGTCTGACCGATGAAACGCCACAGCGCCGAGAGGCCGCCGGCCCCGGCTGGATGCCCGGCTGGCTCCAGCGCTTTTTCGGGCTGACCTACGAAGAACCGGTACGCTACACCGATGAAGGGACCCCGTCGGTGTCATCACGCACAACCTACACACCACCGCCACGCTCGTACACACCTGGTACCCCCTCGTTTACACCGACACCACGCGGGTTTGCGCCGGCGAGTTATCGACCAACGAGCGGTGAAGGTACGCCTTCGACACCGACACAACGCAGCCTGGCCGGTGATGAATTACCAACCGATATTCAGCCCATCGGCTATCTCTTACGGTCGTATGCCCGTGGTGCTCTGCCGCCGCAAGGACTGGAAGCCTTCACCCGCGAAGTGCGTACCACTACCGAAAAGGTCTTCAACTTCTACGGCCACTGGCTGCGCTTCCAGACCGAGGAACTGTTCCGTATCGGTGGCGATCTGTGCAACGCTGTCATCAATGCCTTGCCCGGTGAACCGGCCAAACCGCAGAACCAGACGATTCGTCGGATCAAGGTCGTAGCCGATAACGGCAACGGCAGCAGCAACGCCACATCGACTGCGCAAACCGGTTCAGCCGAGACCACGACTGAACCAGAGCGCTCTGAGGATAAAGAGTAAGCTATGACTCGTCCGGTGGTGATCATGGGCGGGTGGCTATCGTCACCCGCCGATTACTTCGGAATGGCGCGCATCCTGGCTGCGCCACCCTACAATCGCATCGTCTACGTTGTCAATTTCAGTCGGCTCGACTGGCTGGCACTGCGTGACCCCAACTTTGGCCCGGCGCTTGATGCCCTGGCAGCAACGGTGCAGATTGCCTTAAGCGAAACTGGCGCCGATACAATTGACTTAATCGGACACAGCGCCGGTGGCCGGATTGCCCGTGCGTATCTGGCCGATGAGCCATACCAGGGCGTTCGTTATGCCGGACACAAGGTGGTAGCAAGTTTGACAACGTTAGGTACTGCCCACGCCACCTCAGAGGTATGGGTCAAGCAATTTGCCGACTGGCTCGAAGCCCGTTATCCAGGTGCGGCATTTCCCCACATTAGATATCGGGCTGTTGCGGGGCGTAGCGTGCGTGGGCGGCGCTTTGGTTCACCGGAGGAGATGATTGCCTATCGTTCCTATGAAGTCTCGTTCGGCAACGGCAATCTCATCGGCGACGGTATCGTGCCGACCGCAGCTTGCTACCTGGCCGGTGCCGACAACCTGATCCTGGAAGGTGCCCGTCACGCACCGTACAACGCACCGGCAACCTGGTACGGGGCACGTGACGTGGTACCACTCTGGTTTGATGCCGGGTGAGGGTAGGTATGGTTCGTCCATTGGTCATCATCGGTGGGTATCTGACCAGTCCCAACGACTTTAGCGCCCTGGCCCAGGCGCTATCGCAGCCCCCATTTGATTTTCGGGTCTTCGTGACCCCCATCGGACGCCTGCGCTGGGCCTTGACCCGCGACTGGGATTTTCGCCCGGTATTGCGGATTGTCCGCGAGACGGTCGCGCAGGCTCTGCACGAAACGGGTGCCGAGACCGTCACGATTCTGGCGCACAGTGTAGGTGGAACCGTCGCCCGCATGTATCTTGGCGATCAGCCCTACAAAGGCGAGATTTATGGCGGACACCGCTTCGTCGATCACCTCATCATGCTCGGTACACCGCACCACAGTCAGGAATTCTGGACCCGGCAGACTGTCGGCTTCACCAATCGCAGTTATCCAGGCGCATATTACCGCCACATTCGCTACACCTCGATCATTGGGCGAAGCATTCAGGCCAATCGCAAAGGACGCTGGATTGAACGGATGGCCTACAACAGTTATGTCATGATCGATGGTCCTGCCGGCGCTCAAGCGTGGGGAGATGGAATTACAACGCTCCGTTGTGCAGCGTTGGCTGGAGCTGAATATCTGGTCGTGCCCGGCCTTCATCACTCACCCATCCACGGACGTCCCTGGTACGGCGACCCGGATGGGTTGCGAGAGTGGCAACGCGTGTTAATGAGATCATCACCACTTGTTGTTTGAAATGTCGCCGATTTGTACTATAATACAAATTACATGAACTCAACGCACTTTGACCGAATTATTCTGTACGTCATGGCCGCTGTGTCGGGGGTGTCGCTCGCATGTTATACCGCAGTGCTCTATCTCTGCCGGCAGGAAGCTCGTGGATCGCAACCAACACGATCAACGCTGCGCACCCGTCTTGCCAATCTGGCGCACGCTCTCGATTGGTTGATGAACCTGTTGATTGCCCTGGTTGGCATTGGGCGACTCTTTCGCGAAGAGCAATTTGGCGGACAACACCAGCCGCGCTGGTTGAAGATCTATTTTATGATCACCGGCCCTCTACCGACTATCGGTATGGTCGGCGCGATGATCACCGGACATCGCTGGGAAAAAACGATGCACCATCATCCGCATCAGCGACGGTTACATCGCATCTTTGCCTGGGTCGGCTATTTCAGTTGGTGGCTCAGCTTTATTCCGATCTTCTTCCAGCCCTGGCTCAACCGAATGGCTGCCAGGACCAATGACTCGACTTCAGTTCTTTCATAGTGGCACACATCTGTGCACGAGGGGGAATGCATGACAACGGTACCATCAGTGGATGCGACAAAAACGAACGGGACAGATCTGACCCAGCACGATCTGTTTGCGGCGACCAACCGCGCCTACGATATGGTGTTTAAAGGCACGGTTGACTTCTTCGTGATTAAAGCCGCCAAAGATTTGGGGTTGTTCGACCTGCTGGCATCTGCCCCGCGCACCCTGGCCGACTTAGCAACGCTTACCGAGACGGTACCTCCGCGCCTCGAGAAGTTTCTGATTACCATGGAACAGATTGGTCTGGTAACGCGGCAGGGTGACGCCTGGCAGTTGACGCCGTTCGCCGATCAATTTTTCGCCGATCCCGAACGCCATCGCAATATGACGATGGTACCATTCGTTGATTACATTGCTGATTTGATCGAAAATTACTATTTGCGACTTGCCGATGTCGTGCGTGGCAAGGTCGATTTTACCAGCATCGTGCCACACCCACCCCGCACCCGTGAAGACAGTCTGTTCTACGAAACCTTACACCGCTCGAACATTCAACTGTTTACTGAATTGTTGATCAAGCGCGCCCGGCTTGCCGATGTGCAGACCTTAATCGATGTTGGTGGCGGCATTGGTGATATTGCTGCCGCCCTCTGCCAGGCATTCCCCCAACTCAAAGTGACCCTGATCAACCTGCCCAGCGCCCTTGATCTGGTACGTGAAAATGTGGCGGCCAAAGGGCTAGCCGACCGCATCACTCCCGTCGCTATTGACATGTACCGCGAGCCATACCCACCTGGCGACGCCGTCCTCTTCTCGCGCATTCTCTACCCGATGAATGCGCAGTTCTGCACGATGTTGCTCAGGAAGGCTTACGATGCCCTGCCCAGCGGCGGACGAATTCTGATTCTGGATATGGTGATCAGTGATCCAAACCATCCCAACTACGACTACCTCACCCACTACCTGTGCGCGATTGGGATGGGCTTCTCGGTACTGGAATTCAAAGATCATGCCGTCTATCCAGATTTGTTGCGCCAGGTTGGATTTACCGATGTCACTCTCGATGAAGGGTACGAACACGTATTGTATCAGGCGGTCAAGCCGTAACGCGGAGTCGTGGTTTTGTGACCGGTGCAGATTCTGCCCGGCAATGCGGTAAGCAATTATGATTTCGACTGAACAACGTGTCTCGCTCAGCCGAAAAATCCGGGCACATATTGAACTTGCCGATCCGGTGACATGGATCTCGCCAGTGCTGGTCTGCTTTTGTGGCGCCCTGGCATCAGGCTACGAGCGAGGTTTTGATTGGACGCGACCCGATCACTGGTGGCTTATGCTACTGGGGGCATTAATGACCGGCCCGTTGGGTACCGGCTTCAGCCAGAGTATCAACGACTACTTTGATCGTGATCTCGACGCGATCAACGATCCGCAACGGCCCATTCCTGCCGGTATCATCTCACTGAACGAAGCCCGCTGGAACTGGATCGTACTCGGTGCGGCCACCCTTCTCGTCTCACTGGTCTTCGGCAATCCACTCATCGTTTTGTTTGCTGTGGTCGGGATCGTGTTGTCGGTGATCTACAGCATGCCGCCAATCAAGCTCAAGAAGCACTTCTGGCTTGGGCCGCCGGCAGTGGGGCTAGGCTATGTCAGTATGAGCTGGATGGCCGGGCATCTAATCTTTGCCCCACTGACCTGGCAGAGCGTGGTGGTAGCGTTGATCAATGGCGGTCTGGCAGCCGGCTTGCTCTTCCTCAACGACATCAAGAGCGTTGAGGGCGACCGGAAGCTGGGTCTGCAATCGCTCACGGTAGCAATCGGGGTGAAACGCACCCTGATCGTTGCCTACGTCACCATTAACAGCTTCGAGGCAATGCTGATGATCCTGGCGTTGATTTGGGGACAGTACTGGGTAGCGGCATTTATGTTTCTGGCCCTGGTGGCACCGATCTACAATCAGATCAAACTCTACCAGGAACCAACCCAGCAAAACTATGTTCGCTATCTACTGGCCTCAAATCCATTCGTCGCGTTGATTCAGATTATTTCGGGTTTTCTCGTAGGCGGCTATTTTGGCTGACCGTATCTAAGGAGGTGCGATGATGACAGAGAGTGAAGGCGAGGTGCGGGTACGCAGCGTACCGGTGCGACGCAACGACAGCTTCGTTGAGTCGGCGATGGAATTCGGAGGTGGGATTGTTCGGCTCGGTTTCTCGATCTTTACCCTCCCCCTGGCTCTGCTGCCGCCGGAGTCGCGCCAGCACATGCACAATGCTACCAAAGAGTTGATGTACGCCTTTGCTTCACTACCACGCGATTTCGCCGAGATTGCGGGTAAGAGCATCGAGAAATGGGCGGAAGAGGGTGAAGAGCCAAAAGGAGAGGCGAAGTAGGGCCATTTGCTCTCTTCAGAGCAGAGGAGGAGTGTAGTATGAGCAATGAGACAACAAACGAGCGCGATGGGCTGTTTGAGATGGCAGCCGGCTTCGTCGGTGGTGCTACACGGATTGGATTGACGGTAGCATCCGTACCGCTGGTCTTGCTGCCGCGCAACTCGCGCCGCCGGGTACGACGGGCGATGGCTGAAGTGGCAATGGCCGTTGTAGCTTTTCCCAAAGAGCTGGCCAACGTCTCTGAACGGGTGGTTGACGACATCTTTGCCGCCGATCCACCCCAGATCAACCTGCCCAGCCCGCAGCGTGTCGGCGAACAGGTGCGTTCGTTTACCGAGCGCCTGGCCCGTGCGGCAGAAGAGTTGGGCACCAGCTTTAGCCGGGCTGCCGGTCGTGCCGCTGATGCCGTCGAACAGGGTGCGGCGAAGGTTGATGAGTGGGTCGAAACACCACCCAAGACACCACCGGCGCCGTGATCGTTTACCGCTTGCTGAGTGACGCAGAGGTGTAGGATGGGCAATTGAACATCCTGGCCTCTGCGTTTGCCACTCTGAGAGGAATGTCGCTCTGTTATAAGGTTGACCGGCAACCAGACCGTGGTATGCTGTAAAGAGAGGGATGCGATGACGATACCTCTGCAATCGCGATTGTTCCACGGAGCATTGTCACTATGCGGATCGTGATTCTTGGTGCCGGTTACGCCGGTTTACGGACTGCGCTTGATCTGGCCCGTCTACGCCGGGCATACGGGCTGGAAATAACTATTCAGGTCGTCGATCAGAATCCGTATCATCAGTTGGTACAGTTGCTCCATCTCACGGCAACTGCCGGTATTACCGACCAGAAGTCGATTTATCAGTTAGATACCCTCTTCCGGGGGCGCGAAGTCGAGCGGATCGAAGGTCGCGTCGAGGCTATTCATCCGCTTGAGCGGCGAGTCGTGCTCAACACCGGTCAAACGCTGGAATACGACCGGCTGGTCCTCGCTTTAGGGAGTGAAACTGCCTTCCAGGTACCCGGTGCTCGTGAATATACGCTCCCCCTGCGCACTTTTTCTGATGCGCTTAAGCTGCGCAAGCACCTGATTGAACAGTTCACCCGTGCTGCATCGATCACCGATCCCACTGAATTGCGGATCACGATGACAACAGCGATTGTCGGCGGTGGTTATACCGGTTGTGAGCTGGCCGGTGAACTGGCGGCCTGGGCCGATGATCTTTGCCGCCAGACAGGTGCTCCCCGCAAAGAGGTACGGATCGCCCTAATCGAGCGTGAAGACCATCTGCTGCCCCATCTCGGCACCTGGGCAAGCAACGAGGCTGTACGCCGCCTGGAACGTCTCGGTGTTAACATCTTTTTGCAGACACCGGTTGTGCAGGTTGAACCACAACGTCTGCGCTTCGCCGATGGTCGCCTTTTGCGGGCCGGCACGATTGTATGGGGGGCAGGTGTACGCGCCCCGGCCTTGCTCGCCGAGGCAGGCTTTCCTACCGACCGCCTCGGACGGGTGCTGGTTGATCGCTATCTGCGCGTGCAAGGCCACGCCACTGTGTTCGCCATCGGTGATTGTGCAGCAGTGCCCGATGGACGGGGTGGCACCCTGCCACCAACGGCATCGTATGCCATGCGACAAGGTGAACATCTGGCCGAGGTATTGGCTGCCGAAGCTCGCGGTGAAGCACCTCGCGCCTACGAGCCGGTTGAACTCGGCGAGGTGGTATCACTCGGCCCAAATGATGCTGTCGGCAACCCCCTGGGCGTGCCGATTACCGGCTATCCGGCGCTTATGCTGAAACGAGGCATCGAAGAGTATTACCGGGCAACGATTGAGAGTGCTTAGTCACAGGAGAGACGTATGATTGTCCAGGAACAGTTTGTCTCAATTAAAGCGCCACCCGCTACCGTCGAGCGCTACCTGACCGATCCGCAACTGATGATGGAGTGGCGATCACCGTTAGTCGTACTTGACCCGATTGAAGGCGAATTGATGACTCTGGGGAGCAAGCACAAACTGCGCTTAAAATCACTGGCGCTGGCCGGCTCGACCTACACCGTTACTGAACGCGATAGTAACCATATCCTGCTCACTATCGATGGCCTCTGGCGTGGGCAAGAACTCTGGCGCTGGTTTGCCGATGGCGACCGCACGATTGTGCAAAATCGGGTTGAGTATGAAGTGCCCGATCCGAGTCTGCGCGTCTTTGTTGTCGGTCTTGGGCAAATCTTTGCTTCACTGGACATGCGGATTCAGCTCGACCGTCTGCGCATGCTGATTGAGGGGAAGGGCCAGCCCGCAGCGCAGGCTCGCTAGACTGTCCGGGGCGACTGACCGTTGCCCCTTTTTGATTGGACACCTTTGACATAAAAGCACAGAAATTGCACAAAAAGTGCATAGTTTCACCTACTACCATCCGCCGGGCGCTTGTGCTAGCATAGACGTACAGGTTTGGCAGCTCCTCACAAGACGAGGTATACCTATGGCGCGACAGCAACGGTTCAGTCCACGGGATGAAGTCTACCTGACCAGCACCAGCTTTGAAGTATACATGGCTGCCGGGGGAGTATTTATTGGTCTGTTCGGCCTGCTGTTTGCGATCAGCATCAAGATCAGCTTTGCCTGGTTGGTGTGGCCGGCACTCTTCGTATCGATCCTGGCCGGTTACATTACCCTGAATCGCCTGGAGAAACGTGAGCGCAAGCGCAAACTGGCCGAGCTGGAAGCCGAGTACGCCGCGAAAGAACAGATAGCGAAGGGTGATTAAAGCGTCATTTGTCTGCATTCTGTCATCTTGCCCGCTGCACGATTGTGCTATCTTCAAGCTAATCGTGTTGTTGCAAGAGGACAGGTATGCAGACACTTCGCTCTATTCGTCGAACCCGTGATCTGACGTTCGTTGATCTGGCTCTTTTGAGTGGTATTCCTGCACGTGCAATTGCTGAGGCAGAGTACGGTCTACGCCGCCTCAGCAATCACGAAGTCGAAGCAATTGCGCTGGTGTTGGGGCTTTCGCCGACAACCCTTTTTCCCCCGTTCCAGCAACGTTCTTCATCACCTAATTTAACCCCGCTTATACTCACAGCCGGTCTGGCAACATCGCTGGCACTTAGTCCGCTGGTGATGACCGAGTGGCAACGTGCGCAGCAGCAACTGCTTAGCACAACCATACACCACGTCGGCGAGGCCCTCAATGCCCCTGATCGTCAGCCAACCCCTGACATCATTCGTCCATTACCAACTGCTCCGCAGGCCGCTCGTTCAATACCTGCCACGCCAACCGCTGATGCGCTGGCCCCCCTGGTCGCGCCACTCCCGCCACGGACGCCTACCCCAATCCCCACCCCCAGCTTTTACCTCGATGAAGCCGGCCCACACGGTTGCCCGGTCCAACCCACAACGGGGCAGGTAGTGATCACCCAGGGATACGGGGTGGGCACCCACGCCCCGGCCCATGTGTGGGGTGCAGTCGATCTGGCAGTTGACGGCAATGGCGACGGGATTGCCGAGCCTGGATCAAGCTGGTATACCCCGATTGTCGCCACCCACAATGGTGTTGTTCGCGTGACCCTCGATAGTTACCCAGCCGGGCATCACGTCTGGGTCATGGCGCCGGATGGCATCTGGCGAACCGGTTATGCCCACCTCGCGGTAGTTACAGTCATCGATGGGCAATACGTACAGGCGGGTGACGTGATCGGCCTGATGGGCAATACGGGCTTCGCCAGCGGCCCCCATCTCGATTACCAGGTCTGGCGTGGTGACGAGAATATCGATCCGACTACGCTGGTGGGGTGTAGTACTATCAAACCCTGATTGACACAGTATGCCGGTTGTCAGACCATGCTGGAGTGTTGCCAGGCATCCACAGCGAGCCGCCGGTGAGTTATCACCGGCGCAGACGCATGATATTATGCACCACTGCCAATTTATCAGTCCAGTAATGGCAGTTGACACGCTCCGCAGGGTGAACATCCTGCCTGTACTTGTCCATCACTTGTACCACTGTCACGGGACAGCAGCCCCCCACCCTCACCCGCCCCCGCTGGGCTATGCATTACCCACATGTCACGCTGCGTCAGACGGGCTGCAAGCGATCCCCGTGGTGGCTCCCCGTGGTGCAGGCTTCCAGCCCGCGTGCCGGTACCATCTCCACCGTCGTCAGGTGCTGGCCGTGGCCGCTAGTGCGCAGACTGGACGTCTGCACCACAGGCTGATACACCGGCTACCGCCACTGCTCCCATCCGTTTCCCGTTCGTGACGTGAGACCCACATGACAGTAGTGTAACGCGCATAGTGCCCAGGATCACACACGATGAGGTAGACGCTGCTAGTGAGCGAAGAAGTTGACAAAATAGTTATGGGTAATGTATAGCCGCTGGGGGGAGGTGGAACAAGGGCCAAAGTCCAGAGAGGCACGGCATGCCGTGCCCCTACGGGTGTCCAGCGGTGCATCATTCCGTAGGGGCGACGCATGCGTCGCCCCTACACATGTGTCGCCCCACGTCGCCCCCTGGAGTAGGCTATGCATTACCCACATGTCACGCTGCGTTATGACAGGCTGCACGCGCTCCCCGTGGCGCAGGCTTCCAGCCTGCGTGGAGGTATCATCGCCATCGCCGGCAGATGCTGACCGTGGCCGTTGGTGCGCAGGCACGAATCTCGTGCAACATAACCGTCTACGCGCAGGGATCGCATGCATGTCTGACCGACTCGCTGATCGGCACGAGCACATTCAGCAATCTCGTGACCAGGATGGGGAACGTTGTGACACGCACCGGATCATGAGCACGGCTGGTGCGGCAGCATGGCTGCCGCACGCCAAACTGCGCGACACGCACATGATGCGCGTGTAAGGCAACCCATTCAGCACGTGATACCACGGCTGGAGCTGTGCGCTGCCATCGGGCCAGTCACCCAGAACACCATCCATGGCGATCATACCCGCTGATACACACGTGGTTGATACCAGTTATGGGTAATGCATAGTGGAGTAGGGGCGGGTTCACAACCCGTCCCGGGTTCAGGACCGGCCCACCCTATGCATTACCCACATGTCACGCTGCGTTAGACCGAACTGCAAGCGCTCCCCGTGGCGCAGGCTTCCAGCCTGCTTGGAGAGGCATCCTCTCCACCGCCAGCAGGCGCTGGCCCCGCTGGCAGGCTTCCAGCCTGCCCCACGGTTTGACACACTGGCTACTGCCGCTACCACTGCGACCATCCGCTGCCCATGCGTGACGTGAGACTCACGCGACAGCGATGCAACGCGATAGTGCCCAGGATCGCGCACAATGAGATAGGTGCTGCTCATGAGCGAAGAAAGTGACAACCTGGGTATGGGTGATGCATAGCGCTGCGCGGGAGCGGGAAGCGTAGTGGCTGCGATCACATCTGAACAACCATTCACGGCACGCGATGCAAGACATTCCCATCCACCGAATCCCGTGGATAGTCAGGTGAACGGTACAGGTACCGTCCGTAGGGGCGGGTTGAGAACCCGCCCCTACGGAACCCGCCTCTACACACCACCAGCACAAGTACGCTGTGGGGCAGGCTGCCGGCCTGCGTTCAGCCATCCCCATCATCAGGGGCACGTACCGGCACGGGAGGCCGCTGCAATCCGCGCCGGATCGTGAGTACGGCTGGCGCGGCAGCATGGCTGCCGCACTCCACACCGCGCGACACGCGCATGACGAGCGGGTACGGCAATTCATCCAGCACGTGCTGGTACGGCTGGAGCGGCGCACTGCCACCGAGCCAGTCGCCCGCAACAGCATACATGGTGATCATACCCGCTGATACACCCATGGTTGGCACCAGTTGTGGGTAATGCATAGCCCCCGCTGGGGGCAGGGAAGCGCTGGTGCATAATGGCTCTCGCTGTCGCGAGCTGGTTCAGGTGGGGAGCGAACCGTAGGCGCCCGCTCCCAGTGCTACCGGTGAGCGAGCGGGAGGCGCGTGCTCGCAGGGTATACCAGCGCTTACCCACCGTGGCATAGCGCTTACAACCACAGAGTCAGGGTGACGGTAAATAGCGTGTTATGACTGACACTAAACCAGATTTGAGACAAGCTCTATGCGGTTATACAGCCTGCACGAGGCGAGATGATCTATGCCCGCAATGAGCGCTGAAAGAGTGTCAGCGCAAACATCATGCTTAGGACAGCAAAGCCGATCAGAATCAGGCCACTAAGCCAGAGCGGTAAGGTAGCCGCAGTACCAAATGCCAGTGCCCGTACCGCATCAATGAAGTAGGTAGCCGGATTGATCAGCACAATCACCCGCATCCAGCCCGGTAATACATCGAGCGGGTAGAGTGCGTTAGAGGCGAACAACAGGGGTAAGTTAAAGAGAAAAATCATCCCGTGATACCCGGCAATACTGCGCGAGATAGCCGCAACACCGAGAGCCAGGCCACTGAAACCAATTGCAAATACCGCCAGCAACGCCAGTGCGCCCAGCCAACCGATAGGATTCACGCTTAAGCGCGCTCCCATCAACAAACCAACCACCAGCATCAGAGCAGCCTGGAAGAGGGCTTTAGTCGCAGTACTGGCGGCACTTCCCAGCAAAATACTCAGACGCGGAATTGGCGCTGCCAGATACTCTTTGACAATCCCACGCAGGCGTTCGTCGAGTAAGACCATGCCGCCGCCAACGGCGCCACCAAGTGCGCTCAGCGCAATGATGCCCGGCAGGATAAACGACATATAGTCGTTGCCGCCAACCGCACCGATCATGCCGCGCATCCCAACCCCGAAGAGCACCACCCACAACACCGATTGAAGCGCCAGTCCAAACAATTCTTCGGTCTGCTGAACGAACTTGCGCATGTGGCGCGTCCAGATAACGTAGGTTGCGTACATATCTCTTTCACCTAATCACGTAACGCAGTGCCGGTATAGTGCAGAAAGACATCACCGAGCGATGGTCGCGCCAGGGTGACATCTTCAATCGCAAAGCCGTTGCCACTTACGGCACTCAAGACCACCGGCAAACGCCGACTCCCATTGTCGGTGTAGATGAGTATCAATCCTTCTGTCGGATCGGTTTCAACCCGCTGCACACCGTCAATACCACATATCGCGCTGGTCAGATGGTGAGAGTCACCCTGCCCGCGCACCCGAATCACGTCCGAACCGAGAGATGCGATCAAGTCGGTTGGTTGACCTTCAACAATCAGGCGACCGTGGTCGATAATTCCCACCAGATCGGCCAGTGCTTCGGCTTCGTCCATCGCATGCGTGGTGAGCAAGATGGTCATACCTCGCTGCCGGTTCAGATCACGCACGTACTGCCAGATATTCACCCGGTTTTGCGGATCGAGACCCTGCGTCGGCTCATCGAGCACCAACACCTGCGGATCGGTCATCAAACCACGGGCCAGCTCAAGGCGACGCTTCATGCCGCCAGAATAGCTCTTGACCGGACGATCAATCGCGTCGGTCAACTGAACCAGCTCCACCAGATCGCGTATCCGTTGTCGCCGCACCGCTGCCGGCAACCGATAGAGGCGACCATGAAAATCAAGCGTCTCACGACCGGTCAGGAGAGGATCGAGTACCATCTCTTGAAATGTTACGCCGATGCGGCGGCGCACCTCGGCAGCCTCGCGACTGACATCATAGCCGAGGATACGTGCCGTGCCTGCCGTGGGTGGCAACAATGTGGTCAGGATGCTGAGGAGTGTTGTTTTGCCGGCGCCGTTTGGGCCAAGCAACGCATATATCTTGCCAGAGGGAGCCTGTAGATTGACATGATCAAGGGCCGTGAGGTTGCCATAGCGCTTGACCAGATCAATTGTCTCGATTGCCGGTGTATCCATAACATAGCTCGCGTGTAAAGAGCGTGATAATTGTCACATTTTGATTATATCACTACTTGCAGATCGAGTAACTTGAGCGCGATAAGACACTCTGCCCAGTGAACAGCGCTACGGGATGGCACAGCCCCGGTATCTGCGGCGCAAAACTGGTGTGGAAGTCATGCTGCTACCTTCACCATACGCCACAGCGAATGCCTGATACACAGCCAGCCTGTTATCACATAATAACACCATCGAATCTATTTCCTATCTACTCTTTTTCTATTTTCTATGGCAACGTTCACTGCTGCAACTTACTGACATTTCTGACGTATTAGTAAGTGTACAGGTACTGGAAAGGAGGCAAACTGTGCAACAGCAGCCAATCCGAATTGAACAACGCAGCGGCCCCAACATCCTGATCCGCGTGATCTATTTCTTCGTCTTCGGATTATGGTTTAGCGGGATTTGGGCCGCGATTGGATGGATTTTGTGTGTGACTATTGTTGGGCTACCGGTTGGGCTGTGGATGCTCAATCGGATGCCGCAGGTGGTCACGCTTGCCCCGCAGCGAAATAACCTTGTCATCGTCGGCAATCAGGTCTACCAGAGCAGTGTCCCGCAGCGTCCATTCCTGATCCGTGCGCTCTGGTTCGTCCTGGTGGGATGGTGGCTGAGCGCGCTATGGTTGTTGGTCGCGTGGGCACTAAGTGTTTCAATCATCGGTATGGTCTTCGCATTCTGGATGTTCGACCGGGTGCCGGCCATTATCACACTCGCTCGTCGGTAGGGGAACGCAGGTTATGCAACTGTAGGAATTCACCGCTTGTCGGTCAGAGCAGTAAGCATGCTGCAATAGCTGTGTGCCCATCCCGTGGTGATGGGCACTTCTCGTGAGAAGGTGAAGCGTCTTCAGCTCACAAATCCATGCTAAAATCAGCTTACCGGACCGGCGCATAGAGTAAATACGTGACGAGCACACCCGGCATCCCAGTAACCAGCAGGGGCAACAGTGTGACACGCACTTGATCGTGACCATGGCTGCCGCACTCCAAACGCCGCGATACGCGCATGACGAGTGGGCAAGGCCATCAATCCGCGTGATGGCACTGGAGATGGTTGCCGACGCTGCTCGCTTCTATACCGGCAACCCAGGGGCAGAATAACCCTGATGCTGCACCTGAACGATATACCGCTAGATGACAGTAGGGACGACGCATGCGTCGCCCCTACAACGCCGACGACAACCCACCAGTGTCTCACCGGTAGCACACCTGGTACCGTTTCTGCACGAGGATTACACCTGAACAATGCACATCGTTGAGCAAGATTTGGTCTTCTGGTAAAGAACACCTCTATATCCTCATTACTGTCTTATCGCCTACATTCGCTGGTAAAGCCGAACTGACTTCGCTGCTGTGCATTTTAGATTCCACAAAATAGTCATTTTTTCACTATAATTAAGACAGCTTTGCGCTAAAGAGGATTGACGAATGGGCAAAATTGTGATATGTAGTTATGACAATCATCCAAAAAACCTATCGTACAGATATGAGAACATCCTGGCATCCGATGAGTGTAACGATGAGGTTGCGTAATGCCCGTTGCAAACCACATAGAAAAGGTTCGCGAACGTTTACGACGTGGTGAGTTTCCATCTGAGGCTGCGGTATCTCAAGGAATTGTACTTCCTTCCCTGCACGAACTTGGATGGCCTGTATTTGACACAAATGTCGTGATTCCGGAGTATTCGGTCGAAGGGCGGTGAGTCGATTTTGCCCTTTGCCATCCAATTAGCCGTCGGCCCTTGATATTTATCGTGGTTAAGAAGGCTGGTATGTCTGATTGGGCAGATCGACAACTATTTGAATATGCCTTTCTTCAAGGAATCCCAATGGTCATTTTTACTAATGGTCAGGAATGGAGTTTCTATCTTACTAATGCACAAGGTTCCTACGACGAAAGAAGAGTGTACAAACTCGATCTTCTTGAAAGCGATATTGAAGAGTCTATTTACCGACTTGAGCGATACCTGCAATATGATTGGGTCTGCTCCGGTGAGGCACTGGAAGCTACGCTTTCCGATTACCAAAATGTTGCCCGTACCAGAGAGATAGAGGCAGCACTCCCGAAAGCCTGGAAAAGCTTGCTCGAAGAGCCGGATTCGCTGTTATTGGAACTGCTCGCCGACAAAGTTGAAGACTTGTGTGGTTACAAGCCTGACCTGGACGTGTGCAGTAGATTTATCACAACTGTGATGCGAAATCACGTTGATGTGCCTCCCCAATATCCGACCTTACCACGAACTCGAAATCCCCTGCCGGCGGAAAGGATTGAGACAGATGATCGGGTCAGAGCCGGTAGTGAATGTTTCATTATGTTTGAAGGCAAAACATATAAACCTGGATCAGCAATTAGAACTATGCTCAAGCTCTTCCAACGGCTGGCAGAAGCTGACCCGGGTTTCCTTGACCGTTTTGCCGCAATGAAGCACGGCAGTAAACGGAAATACATAGCCCGCAACAGGCTAGAACTCTATCCCGATCGGCCTGATTTGGCTAAACAATGCTCCGTTGAAATTATCCCCGGATGGTGGATGGGGAAAAACTTCAGTAAGCGTGATATCAAGCATATCATAGAAATGGCACTCGGAATTATATCTCCAACACTGCGGGCCAAAATACAATACGAATTGTAAGAAATATCCTGGAGGCTATGCACTCGTATCGTCACCCAGGCATGAAGTGGAAAATCGGTCAGGCACTGACCGTAAGTGGCTGAGTGTGCCGGTGCTTGTCGAACGATGGTCTGACTTCTACTATCAAGCAGAACCACCCCATTGACGCCAGGGAACAAAAGTGCTATGATCCGGTGAGCGTCAGGGATGATGCGCAGGTTGATGATCTATCGACTCTGCGACCGACAGCCGACGGAACGCCGACTGCCGTGCGCGGTTTGCGTTCCGTTTTTTATGTGGAAACCGAATCAACGGCACCTTAGCAAGGAATGTGTGGCTATGTTCGCCCAGCTTAAACGCATTCTGGTTGGAAGACCGATTGCAACTGAACACCAACATCACGAACGTCTTAACAAAGCAACTGCACTGGCTGTCTTCTCTTCTGATGCGTTGTCCTCGGTTTCATATGCAACAGAAGCAATCCTCACAATCCTGGTTTTAGGCGGCAGTGTCGCATTAGGACTTTCGTTGCCAATTGCGGCAGCGATTGCCGGATTGCTGTTGATTGTCGGTTTTTCCTACCGGCAAACAATTCATGCCTATCCGCAAGGCGGTGGTGGGTATATTGTCACCCGCGATAATCTGGGCGATCTACCGGGTCTGGTTGCTGCCGGTGCGCTGCTGATCGATTATGTCTTGACAGTGGCTGTGAGTATTTCCGCCGGTGTGGCAGCCATTACCTCGCTCGCAACGAACTGGGGTTTCCCAACACTACGCGATCATGCCGTTGAGATTGCGTTGGTTTGTATTTTGATCGTTACGATTGCCAATCTGCGCGGTGCCAAAGAGAGCGGTTTTATCTTCTCGATCCCAACATATGCGTTCATCAGCGGTATCTTGTCGATGATTGTCTTCGGTATCGCCCATGATTTGATGTTCGGTGCCGACCCTGTTGTCCACTCGATTGATCCCGACATTCCACCGACCGGTGAGGTATTATCGCTCTGGCTCATTCTGCGCGCTTTCGCCGCCGGTTGTACGGCACTCACCGGGATTGAGGCCATCAGTGATGGTGTGCAGGCGTTTAAGCCACCGGAGGCGCGTAACGCTGCTATTACGCTGACCTTGATGATTAGCCTGCTGGTGACGATGTTTCTTGGGATTACCTGGCTGGCCTATACGCATCAGGCTGTACCAAATGAGTTTACCCACGAGACGATTGTCTCGCAAATTGCCCGCACGATCTTTGGGGTGGGGCCGCTCTACGTCTTCATCCAGATAGCAACCGCCCTGATCTTAGTATTAGCCGCTAACACCGCCTTTGCCGATTTTCCGCGCCTCGCGTCATTTCTATCGCGTGATCGCTTCTTGCCGCGTCAGTTCTCTTCGCGCGGTGACCGGCTGGTCTTTTCCAACGGGATTCTGGTGCTGGGGCTGTGCTCTGCGGTGCTGGTTGTGATCTTTCAGGCGAATGAGATCGCGATGTTGCCGCTGTACGCGGTGGGTGTATTCACTTCATTCACCCTCTCGCAATCAGGGATGGTGCGCCGGCATTTTCGCCGCAAGCAACCGGGCTGGCACTACAGTGCGATGATTAACGGTATCGGAGCTACGCTGACGGGCATTGTGCTGGTGATTTTGATGGTCACCAAGTTCGTTCATGGCGCATGGATGGTAATTACGGCGATTCCGATCCTGGTGATGGTCTTCCGCGCCATCAATCAGCACTACCAGCGTGTGGCGGAGCAGTTGTCGCTAAGCGGTGCTATCCTGCCGCCGGAACTGCGTCGGCATACAGCAATTGTGCTGGTGAGTGGGATTCATCGCGGCGTTCTCCCCGCTTTACAATACGCCCGTTCGATTGCGCCCGATAATGTGACAGCGGTGTATGTCGATCTTGACCCGGAAGCGACGGCGAAGCTCCGCCAGCGCTGGCAGAATTGGGGATGTGATATTCCGCTCGTAGTACTTGAGTCGCCGTATCGCTCGTTGATCAATCCGATCTTACGCTACATCGAAGAGGTTGAGTCGCGCTATGGTGATGATGTGATCACGGTTATCTTGCCCGAATTTGTGCCGGCGCGGTGGTGGGAGCATCTCTTGCATAACCAGACCGGTTTGCTGATCAAAACGGCATTGCGCTTACGCGGTACAGTCGTGACCAGCGTACCATACCGCTTAGCGCGTTGATCTGCTCACAATGATGCTAGCCGTGATCGGGGACACGAGCCATCCGTTGGGCAATCTGTACCCGATCCGGTAATGCCATATCACCGACTCCCTCAACAACACATGCCGCCGCCGCAGCAGCAAAGTGAGCCGCTCCTACCGGATCGCCGGTTTCCCACAGGCGAATCAGAAACGCGGTGGTGAAGACATCACCGGCGCCGGTTGGATCACTCTCTTGGGCAGGAAACGCCGGGATGTGATGCGGTTTACCGTGGATGAAGAGGGTGGCACCCGCTGCCCCGTGGGTCACGATCCCGATTGGTACCAGCCGGGCGTAATACGCAGCTAGCTCATCATCACCGGCGACATCCTCGCTGCTGAGCGTCAGAACGTGGAGATGCCTCAGTTCCGCAGGAGTCGGTCGCCAGCGTCGAGGCCGGATCGGTGTTGGCAGATCGGTATTCCAATCGCGTAACCAGCCTTGTGCAGTTGCGCCAATCAGGGCACCAGGAAACGCACCGGCCAGGTCTGGTGAACACTCATGCAGTACCGGCCCCAACAGCACGATTGGCGCTGTCCGCCATGCCGCCGGTAGAGCGGTGACCGGGATAGACGGCGCAATCGCATGTAGCCATTGCTGCCGTCCGGCAGGTGTGTAGCGATTCTCGAAGGTAGAACTGAACGTTGTGGGCAGGCTGATCCAGGCAACGCCAGGCGGAGCAGGCTCGACGCTGGCCGTCACAATGGCTGCACGCAGGCCAAGGCGCTGGGCCAGCAGAGCAGCAAAGCGAGCTGTACCGCCAGGAGCAGTAGTCTGCTGCGGTAACAAATCACGGGTAACGTGGCCGATGGCAACAAATTCGATCATCGTGGAGTGACTCCAATTACATCGAACTATGCATAATGGTGTGCAGATTATACCAGAGAGGTGCGCGAAGGGGAGGTTGGGGTTGGCGGGTTCATAGATCGGCGGGTTCATAGCCCGGCGGCTTAAAACCTTGCCTCAATTCGCGGAAGGCCGGCAGGGCTGCCTGGTGGCGGGGTGTGGGTGCCGGGCGGCGGGTTTCATGGGTCGGCGGGTTGAAACGCTGCCTCAATTCGTGGAAGCCCCTCCGGGGCTGCCTGGCAGCGGGGTGTGGGTGCCGGGCGGCGGGTTAATTCATCGGCGGGTTTCAGGAGTCGGTGGGTTAAAACCCTGCCTCAATTCGTGGAAGCCCCTTCGGGGCTACCTCTATGCATTACCCACATGTCACGCTGCGTTAGGCCAGGCTGCAAGCACTCTCTGTGGCGCGGGCTTCCAGCCCGCGTGCCGGCATCATCGCCACCGCCGTCAGGTGCTGGCCGTGGCCGCTGGTGCGCAGGCACGAACCAAGTGTAACAACACCGCTACGCCCAGGTATCGCATGTATGCCTGACTGACTCGATGATTGTCACGAGCACATCCAGTACCGCCGTGACCAGGATGGGTAACGGTGGGCCACGCGCCGGATCGTGAGCACGGCTGGCGCGGCAGCATGGCTGCCGCACTCCAAACTACGCGACACGGGTAATGGTGGTCGGCAACGGTATCGACACTGAAACGTGATCCCACTGTGCGCAGAGCTGCGGGGTAACCGCTGCGACCTCCACGTGATCGCGAGCGCGGCTGGCGCGGCAGCATGGCTGCCGCACTCCAAACTACGCGACACGCACATGATGCGTGAGTAAGGCAACCCATCCGGCACGTGATAGCACGGCTGGAGCTGCGCGCTATCACCGGGCCAGTTGCCCACAACAGCATCCATAGCGATCATCACCGCTGATACGCACGTAGTTGACACCAGGTATGGGTAATGCGTAGCCGGGTGGGAGAGGGGAGGGCAGACATTTGATCGAGGGCTTCCTGATAGGGTAGACGTTGTATTCGTTCATCTATCCTGGCCGTCCGTGAATGCCGCCAGGGGCGGGAGCTTGCGTTTGGCTCCTCCCTCCAGCACTGGTACCGGCACCATGCGCGCCGGAGGCGCGCGCTCCCAGCTCCCGGCTGGGGAGCACACCCGTCATCACGCCCCCGACCCGCGCCGGCACGCGGGCAATGCAGTATTCGCGTTATGGGTAATACATAGGGGGCTACCTGGCGGCGGGGTGTGGGTGCCTCCAGCCCCAACGGGGCTTACATGCTGTCAGGGATGGCTTTAGCCCACCTGACCCGGCGGGGCTACCCGGCGGCGGTACTAAGCCACCACAGTCTGCTCACCAACTTTACGCAACCACGGCAAGAGAATATCGAGAAATGCAGCCGGTGTCTCATCGAACGGACAATGACCGCTGTCGGGGATGATTTTGATCTCGGCGTGTGGGATCATCCGTTGCCTGATAATTTCGGCATGGGCGGGTGGAATCGAGCGATCTTCGGCTCCCCAGATGAGGAGCGTGGGTTGTTTAATTTCGCCGGGCGTAAGGTCGAGGACTAGATTGGCAAATTCACGGCTGACTTTCAGGTATGAACCTGCACCATAACGGCGAAGCGGGCCACTAAATAGCTCAACCAGCTCCGGGGTGACACATTCTTTGCGATGGTACGCCGACAACAACCCCTGCCGTACCCCCCAGCGATTGCCGAATACGCCGGCCAGTGCCTCGCCAATCAGCGGTGAACCTATGGCATCGAGCATGAAACGATCAAAGGTGCTGAGTGGCCGTGCCTGTAACTGTGCTCCTGAGCTGTTGACCAGAACCAGGGCATGTACCAGATCAGGGTAGGCACGCGCCAGTTGCGCGCTGACCACACCTCCCATCGAATGACCAACCACCACCGCCGGACGACCAATCGTATTGCGGATCAATGCTGCGGCCTGGGCTGCCCACCGTTCGCGACTGGGCCGACCGGCAGGCCGCGCCGAGTAACCGAAATAGTAGAGATCGAGAGCGTATAACGTCTGTTCACCGGCAATTGCTCTCATCACCGGACGCCAGTGTTCGATGAGGGCACCATACCCGTGGATCAAGAGCACCGGCAAGCCCTGGACGGGTGAGGACATCCAGACCCGCATTAAG